>NODE-483-length-14183-cov-7.28666_pt1 | contig 14183 bp, 11 predicted proteins | sample MGYA00139097_ERZ477577 | MGnify/ENA metagenome assembly ERZ477577 | reverse complement strand
TGAAATTCGGCGATGGAATAAAACTGAAGGTCAAGTTTTGATCAACGGGGAACTAATGATCCTGCGATAGTATTTGGTAGCACTGATTGAATAATCCAGATGCCAAGAAGCGAGGGGGACATAAAACAGGAGAACAATCATGTTAACGCAAACCGAATTAAACGAAAAAAAAAGGATAAATATCAGTTGAGCATTTTTAGCGTCATGAAGAAATTGGTTCCAGTTGATCCAACACGCATAATCATACGGGCCGCGCTGGGAACGATTCTAGTGTTTATAGTGCTCATGGCGCATGAATTGACAGGTGTGGTGGGTATAGTGTTTGTCTGTATTCTTTTTGCGATCGGTGTGAGTGTCCCTTAACAGCCCAGATTGTGGCATTTAAGGTCACCAAGTATGCCTTGCTGCTACTGGCGATCGGTTTTGGAATGTTATTTATCTCCAAAAGGGAAAAAATCCAGCAATATGGCTATATGGTCATGGGATTGGGAATGATTTTTTTTGGCATGGGCGTGATGAAGGATGCCATGGAACCCCTTAGAACTTATCAGCCATTTATTGATTTAATGGCCAATATGTCCAACCCGATATTGGGCATTTTGGTAGCGGCCTTTTTTACGGCGTTGGTTCAATCCAGTTCCGCATCAATGGGAGTGGTGATCGTACTGGCGATGCAGGGGTTGATTACGCTCGAGGCAGGAATTTCCCTGGCACTTGGTGCCAATATCGGAACGTGTGTGACGGCAGGTTTGGCCTCGCTTGGAAAACCGCGCGAGGCGGTCCGGGTAGCGGTGTGTCATGTGCTATTCAAGATAATAGGCGTGCTGATAATGTTACCTCTTATTGGGCCGTTTGCAAAGTTCGTTGTTACCATCTCTCCTTCCCCAGCCGAAGGACTGCCCGGCTTGCAAGCCGCGGCCTCGGTGTTGCCGCGCCAGGTGGCCAATGCGCACACATTGTTCAATATAGGGATCGGGATTCTTTTTCTTCCGTTTGTTACTTTTTTTGCCCGATTTGTATTCTGGTTGGTGCCCGATAAACGCCTGCCGGAAGTTGAAGAACTTCAACCAAAATATATAAGTGACATGCTGCTGCATACACCCAGTCTGGCTCTGGATGCCGCCCGGCATGAAATCAAACGGATGGGCAAACGGGTGGATCTAATGAATACCGCCATGATGCCGGCCGTATTGACCGGCAACAAGGAAGCCCTGCAGGCCGTGCGGGAGATGGATGAGGAGGTCGATGTTCTCTACAAGCATCTTGTCAATTATCTGGCAGAAGTCAGCAAGCTGCAACTGAATGAATACCAGACCCAAAAAATGATGAAACTCATGGCTGCCGTCAATGACCTGGAACAAATTGGCGATGTGATCGAAGTCAGTCTGGTGGACCTTGGAGAAAAACGCATCAAAAAAGGGTTCAAGATCAGCGAAGCGACTCAGAAGGTCATCAACACCGTTCATGTTGTTGTATCCGATGCGCTCAAAGCCGCCTTGCGGGCGGTTGTTGAAGAAGACAAGGAGTTTGCCACGCGGGTCATTTCCATGAAATCAGATATGAACCGTCTGGTCGAGCAGGCCGAATTGCATCAAGCGAAGCGACTCGTTTCTGAAGACTCCGGAAAATTCGAGGCCTACAGCGTGGAAATGGATATCATCGAAAAGCTCAAACGGATCTACTATTACGCCAAACGCATGGCCAAAACAGTCGTTGAGATAGAAGCAGAAAAAGTGGCTATGGAGGCAGCATGAGAAGGCCACAGAGCTTCACAAGAAACAAGAAGCGCTAAGCTTCGAGCTGTGTGCTAAAGGTCCTCTCTTCGGATACTGTTATTAAGATTGGGGCTCCTCGCGCGTGAACAACAAGACAGAGATGCTAAAATATAAAAATCAACCCAACCTATATGCCTATCGGAAAAACCATCATTGTGAAACAATCGTCGTTTTTACATTGATGGTTTCTGAGATAGCCAACCAAAAGGTGAAAATATCATCCCCATTAAAAATCTGTGAAAAGTCTGACGTTTGAAATCTGAAACTCTCTTTTATTACTAAATCGGAATTGTCCAAAACCTTTTAAAGACTTACAACTTTGGAATCCCCATTGGCCCTTTTTTTTACCAGGTTACACCAACTGCACCCCTTCACTTGGCCAGCCTGGCCTTTGCTCCTTTAAAATAGGAAAGAAGGCTTGATTCCTCCATAAATTCCGGAGCTGTGTCGGGAATGCTCATATAATAAACGGTCATGTCCGGACTGCTGTCCAGGGCAGGTTCATCCTTCATGTAGAAGAAAAAACGTCGTTCCATCATATTTCGAAATGATGCCCGGTTTAATTTGATCAGATTGTTTTGTTCAAAAACCTTATCCGTAAAAACCCATTTTTTTTCTTTTGAAAACGGGTCCATTGCCTGTAGACTGAATTTGCGAAACGGTGATGCCGTTTTTCCAGCAGAGACAATATTTATGAAGACAAGGGAATGTTCGTCATTGTCACCTTTTAAAATGGCCCAAAAAATTGCCAGCCCTTCCGCCTGAAATATAGCATCTGCACCGTGATAGGCGAGGTCCTTTTTATTTTCATCAGGAAGCGCAGTTTTTCCGACCGGTCCCCAGAAGAAGATTGTGGCCATAAGCATTACCCAGAAACGTTTTTTCATATTCCTCCATCCTTGTCTATAGAACCATTATGTTTTTGGTAAATAGTTGAATGCCTACGTTTTGACCCAGAGAAAAGATTTCATGCTCAAAGGGGTCAGAGGAGGTAGCATTGATGAGGGATCCTTCGACATCCACTACATATTCTACTTTTTCCCCCAGAAAAGTCACCTCCGAAATCTTACCCGTAAAATGTCCCTCTGCCGTATTTTTTTGCAGCTTTACAAACTCGGGCCGCACAAATGCGTTCAATGTTTTGTCCGAGGCGATATCAGTCAGCGGCCATTCACCTTCGAATATATGACCGAAGATGGTCAGGCGAGCAATTTGTTCTCCCGCAGGCCCGGCCACGGCCTGAAAAGTGTTCATTTTCCCGATGAATTTTGCGACGAACTCGGTGGTGGGTGAAAAATAGAGTTCTTCCGCCGTCCCTATCTGTTCGATTTTCCCTTTGTTCATCACCACGATCCGATCCGAAATCGCCATGGCCTCTTCCTGGTCATGAGTGACGTAAACCGTGGTGATATGCAGAGATTTTTGTAAACGCCGTATTTCACCCCGGGTGTGGACACGCAGTTTTGCATCGAGATTGGAAAGGGGCTCATCAAAGAGGAGCACTCTCGGTTTTATAACAATGGCACGGGCAAGTGCAACCCGCTGTTGCTGGCCTCCTGAAATCTGGTTTGGGAACTGGTCATCGTACCCCTCAAGTCCAACAAGCTTGAGCACGTCTGAAACTGCTTCCCGGATTTTTCTGGAAGGCATCTTCTGAACCCTCAAGCCATAGGCAACATTTTCAAAGATGGAAAGATGCGGAAAAAGGGCATAGTTCTGAAATACAAAACCAATGTTGCGCCGGTTTGCCATCTGCTCGGTAACATCGTCTCCGCCTATATGGATCCGTCCAGCGTCGGGGGTATCAAAACCTGCAATTATCTGAAGGGTCGTGGTTTTCCCGCAACCGGAAGGACCCAGCAGGGTCAGCAGCTCCCCGGGTTTTATCTTCAGGTTTACATTGTCAACAGCGGTTATTTTCCCCATGATGTTGTGCATGAAGGTTTTACTGATATTTTCTACCCGTATGTCTACAGCTTCAATATTCATCTGGACTATCCTCCCAGGATATTTGACATTTGCGGCGCGCCGGGCTGACGGAAGCCTTTCAGACACAGGCTGATGAGGATGGTAACCACAAAGACGATGAGTACAACTAGAATGGAAAACGCTGCCGCAACCCCCAGTTCAAGTTCTGTCATTTTCTCCAGAATACGCACCGTGATGAGGGTCCAGTTGATGGATATCAAAAAAATGGTTGCACTGATGGCGGTCATCGAACGGATAAAGACAACCCCCAGCCCTGTAAACAGTGCCGGGAGAACAAGGGGGATGGTAATCCGCCTGAATGTTTCCATGGAACCGGCCCCGAGGCCAAACGATGCCTCCTCGATGCTTGGATCGATCTGCTGCAAAATGGCCACTGTGGTCCTGATACCGGTGGCACCGTAGCGGAAGACATAGCAGCAAATGATGATCAGGGCAGTGCCGGTTATCATTATGGGCGGATCGTTAAAGGCAATGAGGTAGGCAATACCCACAATGGTTCCCGGAAGCGAGTAATTTAACATTGAAACCACTTCCATGACCTGTCGGGAGATAAAAGTCTTTTTGGCAACCAGGTAACCCACCGTCACGCCGTAAAACCCCCCGGCAACCATTCCGATGCATGCAATTATGAGCGTATCTTTGATCGCCCTGAGCCCGTCCGTAAAAACCAAATGATAATGCTTCCAGGTAAATGTGTTGTTTGCCCCGAACGCCAGGACAATGGAGGCATAGAACAAGAGGACGTAAAAATAGAGAATCAGCGCACAGATGGCGATGCAAATTATAAGAAGAAGATATTCCACTGCAGGTTTAACGCTTTTTATCTGACTCTGCCCGCCTGATTTTCCCGTGACCGTGACGTAATATTTCCGACCTACCCAATAGCGTTGGAGGAAAAAGACTATAAATGAAGGAACTAAAAGTGTAAAAGAGAGCACCGCGCCCCCTTTGAGATCAAAAAGTCCGGTAATCTGGAGAAAGGCTTCCGTGGGAAGGACCGGAAAATTGCTTCCTGCTAAAATAAGAGGAGTGGCGAAATCAGCCAGAGAAGCTGCAAAAAGCAGCAGAAAGGCGTTTGCCAGGCCTGGAATAGCAAGGGGAAGCGTGACCGTTTTAAAAACCCGCCATCGGGAACTTCCCAGGCTGTATGCCATATCTTCTACGTTGGGGTCGATTCCGGATAAAATTGCCTTGAGCGTCATATATGCAATGGGAAAAAAGGTTATCGTTTCGGCAAACAGCGTGCTGTGCAGGCCGTAGACGTTGAAATTGTCCAAGCCAAAAATTCCATGGGTGATCAGTCCCTTTGGACCGAATGAAAAGATCATGGCGATGGCCGTTGTAAAGGGGGGTGAAATAAGGGGAAGAATTACCGCAGCATCCAGAAATCTGGTCCAGCCCCTGGAAAGATTGGCCCGCACGGCTGTAAAGGCAAATAAAAATCCAAGGCTTGTGCCGCAAATTCCAACCAGCGTGCCGAGCAGGATACTGTTTTTAAATGCTTTGAGCTGGTACTTTGTGCCGAGGATGGAAACGATGTTTGCCAGAGTGAAATGCCCGTCTGCTTCAAATGTAAGGATGAGCAGACGGACAAGGGGATAGACAATGAAAAGAAGTAAAAAAAACCAGATTACGATAACGCTCAGCAACAAGGCCGGATCTTTCATCAGGCTGCTGAAAGGATTTGTCCGACGGGAAGCAGAGAGAACAGGCATCTGGTTTTCAATTCTCCATCAGGTGTTTGCGGGTGAAAAACTACGCCGGTCAATTTTTTGATTAGGATTTTCCTTGCCATGGCGCCATGCCGGGGCAAAAAGAATCTCCCGGGTCAGGTCTCAAGCTGTTCGATATCCGGGCCCGGGGGACCTGATAAAAACGTATTTTACTGGATCACGTTTTCCACCCATTTATTAACCATGCGCTTCCGGTTTTCACCTGCAAACTTACTGTCGATGGGGAAAAGATTTGCTGCCTCCAACACCTTGGCAAGGCTCGCTTCAACCTTGACATCCGGGTGAGCAGGGACAAAATTGATTTTATACTTGGCATACAGACTTTGCATTGCCGGACTGGTGGCCCAGTCAATCAGCTTTTTGCCCAGTTCCGGGTTTTTAGCGCCCTTGAGCAGAGCGATCGCTTCAACTGCGGTTCCTATCCCTTCTTTTGGAAAGGAAACAACGATGTCATATCCTTCTTGTTTGGTTTTGAGTGCGTCCACGATAAAGAAAATTCCCGCACCTGCCTGGCCCAGACCAACGGGGATAGTGCCGCCCCCACCGCTTTTGGTATAGACCTGCACATTTTCCCTCATTTTTTTCATAAAACCGATCGCTTTATCTTCATCGCGGTCAAAGACCTCCATAATCGAGAAAATGCGGGTCACCGCAGTTCCTGAAGTTCGGGCGTCGGCCATCTGAAGCATCCCCTTGTAGGCCGGATCGAGCAGGTCGTACCAGGATGCCGGGGGATTAAGCTTTTTTTCCTCTAGAAACTTTTTGTTGCTCATAAAAACCAGGGGATCATCCGCAATCCCGACCCAGAATCCTTCAGGATCTTTGAAACGGCTTTTAAGTACGCTGTAGGCCTCGGGTTTGTAGGCTTCAAACACCCCCTCTTTTATTCCTGCGCTGTGAGTGGCTACCGGTCCGCCGAAAAGAACATCCACACGCGGGTTGTTCTTTTCGGCAATCACACGAGCAAGGGCTTCACCAGAGGAGAATCTGATAAAATTGACGTGGATCCCCGTGGCTTTTTCGAATTCCTGGAACATGGGTCTGGCCCAGTTTTCAGGCCAGATGGAGTACACATTCAGATTTTCTGCAGCTTGAACCTGTGATCCCAAAACAATAGTTAACACAAACATTACTGCAAACAGTTTTACACGAAAATGCTTCAATTTAACCATGATAGAGCCTCCTTTAGTTTGATAATTAATAAAATTTATCGCAAAAGAGTTCCTCCGGGTAACAAATATCCTTTTATAAACTTACAAATGTTTAGTCAAGATCATTGCACAAAATTTTTGTAGACAATTTGAAAAACCCCGGTAATCTACCCGGATCATAAATCGGGTCAAAAAGAATTTTTTTGGCCTCCTCATTTGCGATCTACTGGGCAATCTGCATTAATAGTAGGAGGGGGGTAAGCTTTTTTTCTGAAATTTGTCCGGGCTTGGGGGTGTTCTTCCCGTCCCAACAAAGGCACAAAAAGGCCCGAAGCTTTTTGAGTAACTCATGGAGAGGGATGATTGCCGAACGCTTACACCGTTGTTTAAATCGAATATTAATCCTTATGGGGTATTCACGGTTGATTTTGACAAGCCATCCTTTCTTATGGCAGCATGATCCATTTTTTGGTAATTTATTATAGCTTGTGTTGTTGCCCCAAACGGCAGCTATGTTTCTGTTGGTCCTTTAAGAAAAAGCCAAATACAGGGCCTCGTACAAAACTGCTTTTCCCCAAAATGCATCATCTCGACGGTAAAAAGGGTATTCTAAGGCCTAAAAACGGCCTTGTTTTTAAGCTCATGCTTTAGTTGCCGGCCTTCTACCTTGGTCCGATCCCAGGTTACTTTCAACACTTACCGCGATGGCTATCGGCGGACTGTTTGTTTCAACTCTGCTGACACTGGTTTATGTGCCGCTTTTTTATACAATGCTAGATCGCTTTAGAAAACAGACGCCAGAACAGCTCTCTTCGATTACCGGGGTCGGACATTCTCAATTCGCTTGATGCCCTTCCTGTTCAATACCACCCGGTACCGCATGTGCATATCACGTCCTCCAAATGCCATCCGGACGATCATGTTGAGGTGGTAGACCCTTGCGCCCTTGATCCGATGGTATCCCTCGTCATTCATTATGAAGAGTTCCTTCTTGGGGTCATCCATCCTCCGTAGAAATTCTTGTACATTAAAACGCATAATATCGTTAACACCGGATACCTCGTATTTCGAGAAAATACGGCGCACTCTATCGGGTTGCAGTCGAATGCGCTTGCGTTACAACAGGATGTCTTCACCGACCCATCCGTTTTCAATTTCAGTAATGTGGTCTCGATTTCGCAATTCCCGCACCTCGGCCGGAAGTTTGCGGCCCTTGACAAACCCGAAGCTTTCCCTGCAAACCCCGACGACTTTACCGGCAACATCGCGCATACGAGTCTTATGATCAAATAGAAAGCGCGACATTTTACGGGATAAGTGATACTTTAGAAGATCCTTGATCCGGTCTTTAAAGATGTAGCTGACGACAAGTGTCACAAAAACCGGCAAGGTCAAGGCGCCATAGACAGTTTGAGAAATGAATGCGGCGGCAGTGGCCAAAACCATGGCAGCAGCGGCGGCCAGGCTAAAGAAGAATTGTTGCAGAAAAAGCCAGTCCGTTTTCACCTCTGCATCAAGAAAGAGAATGCTGGCTACATATTTTTTCAACACGCTCCTGCGAAATACCAGCGTTTCGTTGTCCTTTTGTTCTTCCGGTATCGAAGCATAGCATCTTCTCCGCCGATAGTTGACTTCGCTATCAATCAAGGTCAGTATCTTTTTCCGGTTCTCCAAGCTCAAACCCTGATTGTTGGCTGAGAGCCCATCCAGCAAGTGGTACGTATGGTCTTCCACAATCAGGCTGATGTACTCGTCACCGAAAAGGTAGATTTCAAGCGCGCGCTGGTCAACACTTGGGATCTGGATAATCCGCTGGAGTTCACGGTATCCTGCAGCTATACCCTGAACCGCAGCCAAATATTCACCAATAAGGCGATCCCTATCCTGGGCATCAGCGGTCTTGTGAATATAAGCCACATAATCGCGTACCGCACTCTTGAAGATACAGCAAAACAGCTTGATTTGTCCTTCAAACGCCGATAGAGGAACCTTTGAGGATTGCTGGGCCTTCTGCTCCAAATCGCTGCGAAGTTGTGCCAATGGACTCTGGGCGTCTCCCTTAATGCAGTTTAACGGCATCGACGGTGTTCTTATGCGGATGTAGGACTGTAAATCAGTATAGAACTGCTCTTTGCTATATGTATGAGGATGAACTCCTAAGCTGCGAGGCGCGAAAAAATACAAGTCCACCTTGTACAAAGTCCGCCTACGGTCGTCAAGAAGGGGGTAATTTAGCTTCAACTCCATTTGATGCTGGTCGTGGATGCTGACCCTAGCTTCCATAAAGACTCCTGTTGTTGCTGATCACTGCTCTCAGATTGGATTGGCGTGGTTTGCCTTTGGTATCCGTATGGCTATATTTGGCACGATGGAAGCCAGATCAAAAACAACTGCTATCGCAGCATCCTGCAGCGTGATCATAATGGCGACACATTTTTACCCGTTTTTACTAATTTTCTTAGATTTCTCGCGTAGACCTAAACGGGTAGCGAGATGATGAAGATTACTGCGGTGCATTCCTAAATCTTTGGCGGTGGCGGCCCAATTGCCATCATTTTTAGTCAGAGTACGCTGTATGAGTTGTATTTTAAACTGTTGTACCGCTTCTTGAAGATTCAGCTCTTTTGATATTAGCGGATCTGAATCTGGGGATGAGGGCTGAACATTTGTATCTATGGATATTAAATCACCACCCAGATGAATCGGTTTAATGATGACTGGATTGCCGCGAGACGTTTCAGATGAGGCTTTAAGAATTGCTCTTGAAATGATATTTTCAAGCTCGCGGACGTTTCCCGGCCAGAAATATCGACTCAAAATTTCAACGCCATTGGTACTGATTCGAACCGGTCCCAAACCCAGACGACGTTGGGTGCGTTCGCAAAAATACCCGGTTAGAAGCGGGATATCCTCTTTACGCTCATGCAAAGCCGGTACCTTTATTGGGTAAACGTTTAGACGATGATAAAGGTCCGCCCTAAACCTTCCCAATTTGACTTCCGCATCAAGGTCCCGATTCGTAGCAACAAGCAATCGCACGTCTACATGGATCGTTTTTTCTGAACCGATTCGCTGGATTTCACCTTCCTGGATTGCTCGTAATAGCTTGGCCTGTATGGAGGCGGGCAGTTCGCCGACTTCATCCAAAAACAAAGTCCCCTTATCGGCCAACTCGAATTTCCCCGCCCTGTCTCTGCTTGCTCCGGTAAATGCTCCCTTTATGTGACCAAAAAGCTCAGTTTCGGCCAGCGTCTCGGGCAAGGCGGCACAATTCAGGTAAAGCATTGGGCCATCGCTGCGTGCAGAAGCTGCGTGAATGGCTCTGACCACTAATTCCTTGCCAACACCGGTCTCACCCAAAACCATTACCGTGAAATCAGAGGCGGCCACAATTCCTATTTCACGTCGCAGGTGCTCCATTATTCGGCTGCTGCCAATAATTTGGCTTCCCTGGCGTCTGTTTATATCCTGCATCAAGTCGCTGGCAATCAGCCCTTGAAGCTCTGCACTGTGCTCCAAAGCCTCAATCAGGTTCGCCGTTTGCATTTGAGCGCCGGCGATAGCGCCAACCGCCTTTAGAAAACCCTGATCAAGACCCTCAAAGGCATGGGGATCAAGCGCATCGGCGGTGAGCGCGCCGACAAGGATTTCATCGACATACAGAGGACATCCCAAACATGCGTGTATATGGTGCAAGGCCTCAGCATCTTCTTCCAGTAAGCCATCAAATGGGTCGGGAAGTGGGCTGTCGGCAGGAAAGAGTACAGGTTCGCTTGAATTACAAATACTATCAAGCCGCGGATGATCACTGCGGGCATAGCGACGACCCATGGCGTTGGGTAAAAGTCCGTGAGCCGCAAGCGGGATGAGCGCTTCTCCCTCTAATCGCAGCAGAGCTGCCGCATCAAATGGAATAATACGGTGTAAAGTGCCGAGTAATCGCTGATAACGATCCTTGGCGCTAAGCGCAGCAGTGAGATCGGCAGCTATCGAAGCTAATGTATCCAGTATATCCATAGTTGTTATTCTTACAACATTGTTATGAAAATATCAATCATTAAATGTTGTCAATATAACAACGATTGTTTTAACTATCTGAAAATAAACAAAAATTAATTTGGCATACCGCTTGCTTTTATAGGTTTATCGGTAGTTAGAAATGGAAGAACCAATTAAATAGGAGTCAGACCATGCAACCCATAAAAGATTTAAAAATGGAACACGATGCAGTCCGGATGACCTTAAGAATCCTTGATAAAATCTGTCAACAGATCGAAAAATCTGGAGAAATTATGGATCTTCAGCATTTGGATCAATTGCTGGAGTTTTTTAAGGTGTTTGTGGATAAATGCCATCATGGAAAGGAAGAAGAGCTGCTATTCCCGGCGTTGGAAAATGTCGGCGTCAGCAGGAAGGGAGGCCCGATTGGGGTGCTGCTGCATGAACATCAACAGGGGCGTGAACACGTCCAGGCTATGAAGGCGGCACTTTCTCAAAACACGAAAGGGAACCGGAAGGCTGTCGCGGAATTTGTGAAAACTGCACGGGGGTATATCAACTTGTTGGATCAACATATTGATAAAGAAAATGGTGTCTTGTTCCCCCTTGCAGAAAAGCATCTATCAGAGCAGGAGCAGGAGAAATTATGGGAAGGTTTTGAAATGATCGAAACACAGAAAATTGGCGTTGGAAAACACGACGAATTCCATAAAATGTTAGATAAGTTAGAAAGTTTCTATTTAAAATAAAATAAAGGAGATAGCCATGAATGATGACACCGCAACACTGAAAGGCACCCCTTTCAATCTGGAAAAACATGTTGATTATGCTGATGGTTCTGTGGTCAGCAAGACTTTAATAAAAAAAGATATTGGAAACATTACGCTCTTTGCGTTTGATTCGGATCAGGGGCTTAGTGAGCACACCGCCCCTTTTGATGCGGTTGTTTATATCCTGGACGGACAGGCACAAATTACTATCGGCAAGAAGACTTCAACCGTTAGAGCAGGTGAAATGCTTATTATGCCAGCCAACGTTTCCCATGCCCTGCATGCGGAAGAAAAATTTAAAATGTTGCTGGTTATGATTCGAGGCGATTAAACTTCACCTACATCCAAAATTCTATCAGCTGAACCCGCAGATCTATGAAGGGGGAGGAATCAAAATGAGTATCAGAGTCAAAAACAATATCCATTGGGTAGGCAAAATCGATTGGGAACTTAGAAAATTTCATGGTGACGAGTATTCCACCCACCGGGGATCAACGTATAATTCCTATTTAATCAAAGAAGAAAAGGAGATATTAAAATGAAAGAGCAGCTATATTCCACTCCGACACTCTCAGCATGGTGGCGTCGCAGCGTTTTATTGGTGTTCGTAATCGGTATGATCGGCTTGATATTCATGTCGGTACAGGCCTATCGTTATGCCCCGCCAATCCCGGAAAAAGTGGTCGATTACGATGGCAACACAGTATTCAGCGGCCAGGAGATTGAAACGGGCCAACAGGTTTTTTTAAAATACGGCCTCATGCAAAACGGCTCGATCTGGGGCCATGGCTCTTATTTAGGCCCGGATTTTTCAGCCCAGTACCTGCACGAACTATCGCTGGAAACCGGCCAGGCTATTGCCATGCAAGAATTTGGCGCGGATCTGTCGACATTGGATGAATCTCAGCGGGCTCTGGTGGATTCTCGGACTGCCATCCTTCTTAAAGATAACCGGTACGATCCCGTATCGAAACAGTTGACCTTCATAGATGCCGAAAAAGGTTCTTTCCAAAATCAGTTAACGGTCTGGACCGATTATTTCAAGCACCCGGTTTCAAATTCAGGACTTCCGGAGAACTATATCAATGATCCTGACGAAATCCGGCAGTTGACGGCATTCTTTGCCTGGACGGCCTGGGCCAGTGTCGCCAATCGCCCGGGCGAGAACTATTCGTATACCAACAATTTCCCCTATGACCCGACGGTCGGCAACCGGTTGACCAGTGATGCGGTTCTGTGGAGTGCGCTGAGTGTGGCCATGCTGCTGGCCGGTTTGGCAGTCGTGCTGACGATATTTGGGAAGTTCGATTATCTGGGCTGGAAAGGCGGCCCAGAGGGTAACTATCCTCAACTGCTGATCGGTGAAATCACCGAGGGACAGAAGGCGACCATCAAGTATTTTTTCATTGTTGCCCTGCTTTTTTTAACCCAGGTCATGATTGGTGGCGCTCTGGCCCACTATCGCGCGGAACCCGGAAATTTCTATGGTATCGACCTGGCTCAATACCTGCCGAGTAATATCCTACGCACCTGGCACCTTCAGCTGGCCATCTTCTGGATTGCCACCGCCTATATTGCCGGTGGTCTTCTGTTAGCCTCTTCGCTGAGCCAGAAGGAACCGCGGGGACATGCGCTGGGTGTTCACCTGCTGTTCTGGGCCCTCGTGGTATTGGTGGCCGGCAGCCTGTTGGGCGAACTGGCAGGCATTCATCAGCTGTTTGGCGGTTTATGGTCCTGGTTTGGCCACCAGGGCTGGGAGTTTCTGGAGCTCGGGCGTTTTTGGCAAATTATTTTGGTGATCGGGTTAAGTTTCTGGTTGGCACTTCTCTACCGGACGACCGCACCGGCCTTGAAAGACCCGGAGCGTCGCGAAATCACACTGCTTTTTTTAGGGGGCGCAGCCGCCATTCCGTTTTTTTATCTGCCGGCCTTTTTCTTTGGCAGCACCTCGAATTTTACGGTGGTGGACACCTGGCGGTTCTGGATTATCCACCTTTGGGTGGAAGGCTTCTTCGAGCTGTTTGTCACCGTTCTGGTGGCGGTCACATTCTACCAGCTGGGGGTTGTCAGGCGCATCAACGTGGTACGTGTCATTTACATGGATGCCATCCTCTTTTTAGCAGGCGGCATCATCGGCACAGCCCACCACTGGTATTGGACCGGACAGGCCAACTTTACCATGGCGCTGGCCGCCATGTTCTCGGCCCTTGAAGTGGTGCCGCTCACCCTGCTGACATTGGACGCCTGGGACTTTATCAAGTTGACCGGCACAGGGGACACAGCTATTGCACCGAAAAAAAGCATTCCACACAAGTGGGCCTTTTATTTTCTGATGGCCGTAGGGTTCTGGAATTTTGTGGGTGCTGGAATATTTGGCTTCCTGATCAATATGCCGGTTGTGAGCTACTACGAGGCTGGCACCATACTGACTCTGAACCACGGGCACGCTGCCTTGTTGGGAGCCTTCGGCATGTTGGCCATGGCGCTGCTGGTTTTAGGTCTGCGTCACGTATTGACTGATGAACAGTGGGTGTTGCCGGAAAAATTTGTCAAGTTTTCCTTCTGGGGTTTAAACATCGGGCTGGCCCTGATGGTGATCACAAATTTGTTTCCGGAAGGTCTTCTGCAGATTTGGGATGTATTAGAAAATGGCTACTGGCATGCACGCAGTCTTGAATTTATCGGCACGGACCGAATTCGCATGCTTGAATGGGTCAGCATGCCGTCGCACCTGATCCTGATCATAATAGGGGTCGTTCCGATGGT
>NODE-482-length-14188-cov-19.2848_pt1 | contig 14188 bp, 18 predicted proteins | sample MGYA00139097_ERZ477577 | MGnify/ENA metagenome assembly ERZ477577 | reverse complement strand
CTTCACCATGTCCTGAAAAACCATGGTCAGAGCTTGTAAAAGGTGATATGGTAGAAATAGAAGGACTCGCTTGGTCTGGACATGGAACAGTTACAACGGTTGATGTATCGTTTGATGGCGGTAAGAACTGGGTTGAAGCATCGCTTAAAGGTTTAGTACTTGAAAAATCATGGACTAGATTCTCACTCATGCATGAATATACAGGTAAGCCAATGCTCCTTAGTTCACGTGCAGCAGATGATGCAGGACATATCCAACCATCAGTTAAAAATGAAAGAGCTGCTGTAGGAATTGAAGGTGTTTACCATAGAAATGGTATTCATACATGGGAAATAGATGCGAAAGGAGAGGTTACAAATGTACAAATCTTATCATAAAAAAATTGTTGCAAGTACTTTACTTGCATCGGTAGTATTTTTGGGAACTGCTTGTAATGCATCTAATGGTACAAAAGATACAGCGGAATCAAAAAGTAATGCACCGGCAGTAACAACTATGCCAATGAGTACAGAAGGTTTCACTAAAAGAGAGATCGATGCAGTAGGGCCATTACATCAACAGTTATCAGATACTGTTAAGAACACATATGAGAATGGTAAATTGGTAATTGATGGTGGGGTGATTTACCCTATCGTTAACGGTAAAACAGGTGCATACCATGTAAATGAAGAAGCACATAAAACACCATTCAACAAAGGTAAAACAGCAACTGCAAATGAGCAGGCAGCTTGGGATATCGATGTTATGCCAGACGGTACAGGTCTTCCTGAAGGTTCAGGTTCTGTAGAAGATGGTGATGAGGTCTATGAAGAAAAATGTCTATCTTGTCACGGTGACTTTGGTGCAGGTGCGGGACTTTACCCGAGACTCACAGCTGGTAATGCATATAAGATGCAGAAGACACTTATGAATCAAAGAGTAGATCCAGATTCAGATGGTCCTCAGCGTGTATTTGGTTCGAACTGGCCATATGCAAGTACACTATGGTGGTACATTAAAACGGGTATGCCTCACCAGGCACCATTGTCATTGACTGATGATGAAGTGTATGCAGTGTCTGCATATATCCTTAATATCAATGAAATGAAGATTGATGGTGAACCAGTAGATGATGAATATGTTCTTGACAGAGAAAAGTTCTTAAAGATCGTAATGCCGAATGTTGATGGTTTTGAACCAGATATCAATGGTCCAAAAGGTCCGGACAATGCACGTGAATACTTTAATAATCCATTGAACTATGGTAATGGTGTTAGATGTATGAAAGATTGTTTTGAGGGTGAGCCTGAAGTAGCGAGAATCGGATTTGCACTGACTGACTTTAGCCCGCCATTGAGTTCTGAGAAGACATTACCAGAAGTTACTGATGCTGGACCAGTGCACCCTGGACAAGCTACATACGACTCAAGTTGTAAAGTATGTCATGAAACTGATGCAATGGGTGCTCCTGCTGTAGGCGATAAAGCGGCTTGGGCTGCGGCACTTGAAAAAGGTATCGATCAAGTTTATCACAATGCTATAAACGGAATCAATGGTATGCCTCCAAAAGGTGGTGCTATGGATCTTACTGATGCACAGATGAATGAAGTTGTTGATTATATGTTGGATGCAAGTAAATAAGTGTGAGTTATCACAATTATTACACAATATTTTAGTAAAATAGGATATGAGGTTGGCAAGGCTGACCTTTTATCTAAATTTATACACAAAGGAAATAAAATGGATAGAAGAAAATTTATGAGTTTAAGTATGGTTGCAGCTGCTGTATTGCCAGCAAGTTTATCTGCAATTGATTTCAGAGCTACAAAGCCTGACACATGGACTGCACATACTGTAGCAGATTCAATTAAAGCACTTTATGGTGATATCAAACCAGAAGAAAAAGGCGTAAATGTTAAAGCACCAAAAGTGGCGAGTAACGGTGGAGCGATCCCTGTAACTGTAGAATCTGATATTGCTGCTAAAACTGTAGCTGTTTTCCAAGATGCGAACCCTGAAGCTACTGTCTGTGTATTTACTGTACCAGAAGGTGGAATCGTTGATTATATGATGAAGATCAAAATGAAAAAATCTGGTAAGATCACTGCGATCGTAGAAGGTACTGATGGTAAGTTCTATGTAGGTAACGTGACACTTGAAGTTGCTCTTGGCGGATGTGAAGGTTAATCCTTTCCTCAGTCAGCTAGATTAGGTCTTAAAACTTAATACATATAAACAGAAATAGAAAGAAAAAGGAATATTATGGGTAATATGAAAATTAAAGCAAAGCTTAAAGGCGATGTGGTAAACGTAAAAGTAATGGCAAAACATGACATGCTTACATATGATCAAGCAAAGAAAAAGGGTGTAGATGCTAACTTCATCACACATATCTCTGCATCAGCAAACGGGAAAGTAGTATATGATGTATCTACAAGCCAGTTCTGGTCTAAAAATCCACAGTTTAAATTCTCTTTTAAAGGTGCTGCAAAAGGTGATGAAGTTTCAATCACATGGACAGACCTTAAAGGTAACACTGTTACAGAAGCTAAAAAAATCAAATAATGATTTAATTTATCTATACGACCTTAGGGTCGTTAGATAGTGTAAAGCTAACCCATGCACTTATGGAGTATATGGGTTAATTTTATAACAAAGGAAGTGTATGTTCCATTCTTTGATGACAACACTTCTTTTTCTTCTCTTTTTTACTTCCTCTTTATTTAGTGATACAAAAAGCATTCATATTGACCAGCTCTCTTTTCAGGCAAAAAAAGAAAACAAACACCTTTTACTTTTTTTTCATAAAGACGGATGCGCTTTTTGTGAAAAAATGATCTATGAGACATTAGATGATAGTGATATTGAAGATACGATAGACAAATATTTTATTTTTGTAGATATAGGTATTGATGATGAGGGTAGCATAGGGCATCGTGATTTTACTGGAAGCAAGCATGGGTATGCAAAATCATTAGAAATAGGTTTTTACCCTACTGTGGGCTTTGTAGATGGTAATAACAGTATCGTCTATGGTGCAATAGGTTACAGGGATATTGAGACATTCTCTCTGTTGTTAAGATATATTTACAGCAGTGACTATAAATTCATGGAATTGGAAGATTTTATAAGTAAAGTGGAGTTTGAAAATGAGGATTAGGCTTTAAGTGCCTGATGTATCTCAAACCAATAGTCTTCACTTCTTGTAAGTGTGGCTTTTTTTCTTTGATCGAAGTGTTCTGTAATGTCAAAATCTTCTTTTCCCAAACCTTCTTTATATGCTGCGATAAATGCGTTGTAGGTATCTTCTTTCATAGCGGTGATCTCGTAGGTTACTTTATCGTATAGCAGTTCTCCTACTTTTTCTTGTTCTCTGTTTGTTTCATTGAGATTGATACTTCCAAAACGCTCTTCTTCAGGCAGGATCATATTCATCTCTATGTAGGTACGCATGGAGGCTATCATATGTTCTAATTGTTTAAGAGGGACATCTGTATCTTCAATGATCGTTGCCAGGTCTTGTGTATATCCCCAAGCACCAGAGAGTGAAAGATCTGCATCAAAGGCAGATTTGATCACCTCTTTTAGATCATTATCACTTTTAAGCGGCTCAAATTTGATCATTATTTAGAGACCCGCTTCCTGAATGGCTTCTGTTTGTGCATGAGAAATGAGAGGGTCTATCACCAATTTCAAGTTACCGTTGTTCATGATATCGTCCAGAGCATAGAGGGTTAATCCTATACGGTGATCTGTTAGTCTGTTTTGCGGGTAATTATAGGTTCTGATCTTTTCTGAACGGTCACCTGATCCTACCTGAAGTTTTCTTTGGCTTGATGTTTCATCAAGTTGTTTTTGAAGCTCTGCTTCATAGACTCTTGCTTTAAGGACCTTCATCGCTTTGTCTCTGTTTTTGTGTTGAGACTTTTCATCTTGAATGGCTGCAACAATACCTGTAGGGATGTGCGTTAAACGTACTGCAGAATCGGTTGTATTTACCGACTGACCACCACATCCGCTTGAACGGTATACATCCATTTTGATCTCATTGGGTTTAATGTCTATCTCTACATCATCCACTTCGGGAATAACAGCTACTGTGATGGCAGATGTATGCACCCGTCCCTGTGTCTCAGTATCGGGTACACGTTGAACACGGTGTGTCCCCGCTTCATACTTAAGTTGTGAATAAACACCGTCCCCTTTGATCTCGGCAACAAGTTCTTTATACCCTCCTGCTGTACCATCATTGGTACTGACGATCTCTATCTTCCATCCAAGCTGCTCTGCATAGCGTGAGTACATTCTGAAGACATCAGCTACAAAAAGAGCACTTTCGTCTCCTCCGGCACCTGCACGCAGTTCAAGGAAAATGTTTTTATCATCATTCTTGTCTTTAGGGATCATGAGCACCTTGATCTCTTCTTCCAAAGCAGGTAGCATTGGCTCTAACTCAGTGAGCTCTTCTTTTGCGAGGTCACCAAGCTCTGCATCACCTAAAAGTTCTTTATTCTCTTCGATGGCATCCGCTGTTTCAACGTAAAGGTTTGCTTTCTCTACCAGTGAGCTAAGATCAGACTGTTCTTTACTCAGTTCTGTCATACGCTTAATATCACTAGCAATGTCTGGAGAACTTAATAGTTCACTGAGTTCATTGTATCTGTCGATGAAAGGTTGAAGTTTTTCTTTGAACATAGGCGTTCTTTGTGTTAGATTGGGGTTTTAATGAAGGTGTATCGAGACTGCTTATGCAGCTTCGATAGCATTTACCATTTTATGAAGACGGCTTACTTTTCTAGCAGCAGTTGTTTTCTTGATGAAACCTTTGCTTACCAGTGAATGGATCTGTTTGTTTGCTGTTGCGAATGCTGTTGTCGCTGCTGCTTTATCTGCTGCTGCTACTGCTTCGTGTACAGCTTTTGTAATGTTTTTGATTCTTGTTCTGTAATATCTGTTTCTCTCAGTTCTTACAGCAGTTTGCAAAATACGTTTTTTTGCTGATTTGTTGTGTGCCATGTTGTTTCCTTTTATAGGTTATGTTGTTATTACTCAATTTAATAGAGTGAAAATAGTTCGCGAATAATAGCTAAAAAAAGATTAAAGATTTATTAATTTAACGGTAAGGAAGATCAAAGTGCATGATATAAAGGGGTAGTTATGAGGAATGTTAATCTAATTTGCGTTAAAATGGGGCCAATAGAATCAAGGGAATATATCAAATCCCTAAAGGAAATAATTTTGGAACTTTTTGGAACAGACGGTGTACGTGGAAAAGCAGGAAAGAAAGTCAGTGCAGTCAATGCAATGCGTTTGGCTATGGCAACAGGGATCTATTTTAAACAATTCTCACGTACCAAAAAAATACTGGTAGGTAAAGATACGAGACGTAGTGGTTATATGATAGAAAATGCTATTGTCTCAGGACTTACTGCGGTAGGATTTGATGTAATACAGATAGGTCCTATGCCTACACCAGCCATAGCATTTTTAACAGCAAACATGCGTTGTGATGCAGGGATTATGATCTCGGCAAGCCATAATCCCTATTTTGATAATGGGATTAAGTTCTTTGACTGGAACGGAAATAAATTGAACCGTGAAAAAGAAATAGAAATAGAAGCTATCTATGAAGATGATGCACAGATAGAGGCAGCGCAAGTAACAGGTAAGGAGATAGGGAAATCAAAAAGAATAGATGATGTGGTAGGTCGTTATATAGTACATATCAAAAACTCTTTTCCCGAAACAGCTACTTTGTGGGGTAAACGCGTAGTGATAGATTGCGCGAACGGCGCAGGATACATAGTGGGGCCTACCATACTACAGGAGCTTGGTGCGGATGTTGTGGTTTTGGGTGATAAACCCAACGGATTTAACATCAATGAAGGGTGTGGCGCGATGCATCCGGAGTATTTAGCAAAAGCAGTACTTGAATATCGTGCAGATGTCGGTATAGCACTTGACGGGGATGCAGATAGGCTTGTGATGGTAGATGAGAAGGGTGAAGTGGTTGATGGAGATAAACTGATGGGGGTACTTGCCGTGCATCTTAAAAATCAAGGGACACTCAAGGGTGAGGGGATGGTTGCTACGGTGATGAGCAATCAAGGGCTTGATGAATATCTTACCTCTCAGGGACTTACTCTACACCGTTCTGCAGTGGGAGATAAAAATGTAGTGGAGATGATGCATGAACATGGTGTAAACTTTGGTGGAGAGCAGAGTGGGCACATCATTTTTTCAGACTATGCGAAGACGGGAGATGGTATCTCCAGTGCATTGCAGGCCTTGTCCTATTTGGTAGAGACAGAGCAAAAAGCAAGTGAAGCATTTAACCCGTATGAATCGTATCCTCAACTGTTGGTGAACCTGTTGGTGCAGGAAAAAAGAGATTTAGATAGCATTGAAGGGCTTGATGCACTGAAGACAAAAATTGAAAGTCTGGGGATGAGACATCTTTTCAGGTACTCAGGGACAGAAAACAAAATTCGCCTTTTACTTGAAGGAAAAGATGAAAATAAACTTGAAGAGATGATGGAAGAGTGTAAAACATTCTTTAAAGGTGCGCTAGCCTAATGAGAGGGGTTGCTGTCTTTTTTCTTGTCCTTTTGGGGACATTTATCATCGATCAGAATATTAAATCACTCTTTGTTGAAGGATATTACCGTGCAGGAGAGTGTATTGACCTTGAGCTGCATTACAATAAAGGTGTAGCCTTCTCTATGTTCGCGTTTCTTGGACCTTATCTTAAATGGATACAGGCAGTGCTTGTCCTGGGTATCTTATTCTTTATTTTCAAAGAGGGATACATCAAGCGTTATGCTTTTCCGGCAGGGTTGCTGATCGGTGGGGCACTGGGTAACGTCTATGATCGTTTTGTTCATGGGGGAGTAGTCGATTATATCGCCTGGCATTGCGGCTTTAACTTTGCGGTATTTAACTTTGCGGACGTGGCGATAGACCTTGCTGTTGTGTGGCTACTTGTTATGGTGTATTTTTTCAAAGAAGATGCTGAAGAGAAATGAAAATAGTTTTCTTCCTTGTTAGCTTTTTGGGGTTACTTCAAGGAGAAATTCTAAACACACAGATAGCCCCTTCTTCTAATGGAAATCAATTTGAAGGCATTACCCTTTTAGATCAGAAAACACTTCTATTTAAAGAGATCAGCGGGTTGAAATTTTCTGAGATCTCAGATGTAACCTATGATCAGAATGAAAAAAAACTTTACCTGGTAAGTGACGAGGGAAAACTTTTTCTTTTTGAGGCATCCTTTTCTGATACGATAGAAACACTCAATGCAGTAAGCGGTGTGACACTGGTTAAAAAAGAGGGTGAAAAGTTTAAAAAGTGGCGCCGAGACAGTGAAGGATTGGCTTATGACAATAAAGGAAATATTTATGTTTCTTTTGAAGGCAGAGCCAAAGTAGGGAAGTTTAATCAAAAAGGTGAAATGGTTAAAAAGTATGCCTTGCCCAAGAAGCTGAGAGACCCTAAAAATTACAGAAGTCGTAATAAATCTTTAGAAGCCTTAACCTGGCATCCCAAATATGGACTGCTTACTGCAGCAGAATGGCCGCTGAAAAATAAACAGAAAAAAGACCAAACTGTGTATGCATTAAATGGGAAAGAGTGGCATTTCAAGGCTGAAGCAGAACAGGGCAGTGCAGTTGTCGCGATGGAAGTGATGGATGATGGGAATCTACTGGTCATGGAACGGTCTTACAGTGGGTTATTGAACCCTTTTGTCGTGACGTTGAAAAAAGTCTATCTTAACGAGTGCAAGAACAAAAAAAGTATGTGTAGAAGTGAACTTTTGGTTAAAATGAACAGCCATCAAGGTTGGAGCATTGATAACTTTGAAGGTTTGGCCAAAGTAGGGAAACATCGCTATGTGATGGTGAGTGATGACAATGGCAACTTTTTTCAACAGACGTTATTGATTTATTTTGAAGTCACACATTGAGTCTAACATACCTTAAGGTATAATCTTTGTATGAAAAAATCAATAAAAATAGTACTTTATAGTGCACTGACCGTGATATTTGGATGCATGGTTTTCTTTGGTGCAAAAGCATATGATCAAGCCATACTTTATGAGGAAGCTACCACAGAGTTGGTCTCTTATCAGGATGCAGGACAACAGGCAAGTCTCCAACTTGAAAAGTTTGCAAAAAGCCTATTTGGGGACCTGTATGATGATGAACTGAAAATGAAACTGGATAAGGTTCGTGAAAAACAAGATGCAGCTATGCTTAAAGCACAAGAGTATACCATTTACTTTATGTTCCTCCTAGGGAGTATATTGCTTTTATCTCTTCTTGGCTCTTTGCGGACCTTTACATTGTTTGGTTCTTTGTCTGCTACTGTGACACTTTTCCTTGGGCTCATTACCCCCATCCTGATGGTGACCATTCATAAAGAAGTGGAATATTTAGGGGATATCGTACTCTCCTTTGAATCAAAGGGTGTGATCGGTTCCATAGTAAAACTTTATGAAAGCGGAGATATAGTTGTTGCACTCGTCATACTGCTTTTTTCTGTAGTAGTCCCTGGCCTGAAAGTACTCTCGTTGCTTTTTGTCTCGATATTTATGGAAAGTAATTTTGCGCATAGTATTGTCAAGTTTTTTAAGATGATAGGAAAATGGTCCATGGTAGATGTTTTTGTTGTTGCGGTTTTCTTAGTGTATCTCACAGCCAATAAAGGAGATATAAGCCGTGCAGAAGTTGAAGTGGGACTTTACTTCTTTTTGGCGTATGTGATCGTTTCTATGTTTGTCAGCTTGAGTGCGGATAAGATGTTATCTGCCAACAAGAGCAGATATTGAGCAAGGCATAGGGTGCGTTAGATCACCATATCCACATCATCATGATCTTGACAGTATTTAAAGATACGATCTCTCTCTTCTTCTGTTTCCACAGTACAACTGGCATTATAGGTATGAAACTTACCTGTTCTTGAGGAATTACCCAAAGAGCAAAGATGTTCTTTTTCTCCCATCGCTTCCTTAATACAGGTTAACAGGGCTTCCTTGTCTCTACCTATGAGTTTAAAGCCCCATTGGGTCGGATATTCTATTTTTGGTTTTTGGGGTGTGTTGTCGTCTAAAATCATTGCTTCTCCTGTTGACGCTTATGCGCGATTAAAATCGCCGCTCTTACCGCCGGATTTATTTTCCAGTTGAACATTTTTAATGACCATGCCTTTGTCGATGGCTTTGAGCATATCGTAAATAGTCAGCAATCCTACACTGACGCCAGTAAGTGCTTCCATCTCAACTCCGGTTTGTCCGTTGAGTTTTGCTGTAACTGTGAGTTTAAACCCTGGGAGTTCAGGAAGCTCTTCAATGTCTGTTTTCACAGAGGTTAGCATAAGAGGGTGGCACATAGGGATGAGTGTTGAGGTTTGCTTGGTTCCCTGGATGGCAGCGATGACCGCAGTTTGTAGGACGGGCCCTTTTTTTGCTGTGTTTGCAATAACAGCATCAAAAGCAGGCTGTCCTACTTCTATGATACCACTTGCCGTGGCAATACGTGTTGTGTTGTCTTTATCGGAGACATCGACCATTTTAGGTTTGTTTTGTTCGTCTAGATGGGTAAGGTTCACTTTTTATCCTCATACTTATTTAATACTATAATAGGTGTATTTTAACATAAAATAGACGCAAGTAAAGAAATTCTGACGATAAAAATAGTTAAAATGACGATAAAAGTCAAATTATACTTGACTTTTATCATCATATAAGATAATATTATGGAAATTATAATAAATAAAGGGGTTCTATGGTTTATGGATATATGAGACAAGTACCAGATTTTCCGAATTTGACTACGCAACAAAGTGATATTTTATCTTTTTCATTAATAAAAGAACTTACAATTGACAAAGAAGTGGTTGAATATGCGACAAAAAATCTTCTTCTGGATGAAAGAGAGGAGTTTGAAGACTTTTTACAAACGATGCAGGATGGTTACACAGTTATTATCTCCTCTTTGTATATACTGAGTGACAGGGTAGAAGAGTTGGTAAAGGTGATCAACTGTATGCTCAGTCATAATGTTAATCTTTGGATCGTAGATAAGAATATGCTTATGAACAAAGATACAAACATGGTGGATATTTTTCCTTTGCTCAATGCATTAAGGACAGAGGAAAAAGAAAAAACAAAGCATATAGGACGCCCCAAAGGGAGTAAGTCAAGTTCTAAGTTTGATATTTACCAAAGGGAGATCATCTCTCATTTGAGTGATGGAATGAGTGTAAGTGCCATCGCAAGAGAGTTAGATGTGAGTCGCAGTTCTTTGAAAGACTATATCGAGTCACGAGGGATCAAAGAGTTGATAGAAGGGTCATGGATAGAGATGGATCAATCGAGAAGCGACAGAAGTATGGAGAATATAGTCCTTATTTGTCCATTTGAAGAAGCGAGAAAAGCTAAAGAGCAAAAAGAAAAAGAAAAGAAGGTATCTTAAATGGAAACAACAATAGAAGAAGAACAATGTTTCCCGGAACAGGGAAAGAAAAAAAATAAAGCAAAAGAGTATTTAAAGGGTTGGATTCCTTATCGTATAAGAAGATATTGGGCGTATGCGATTGCAACAGTAGTAGCTATTTCAGTGCCATGGATCACAATAAACGGTAACCACCTGTTTCTACTGAGCTTTGATCAGAAAAAATTACATTTGGCAGGCGTAGCATTTGATATGCAAGAGCTCTATTTGATGCCATTCTTGCTTATGCTTCTTTTTCTTGGGATCTTTGCAGTTACCGCAGTAGGCGGTAGAGCATGGTGTGGATGGGCTTGTCCTCAAACTATTTTTCGTGTGATCTATAGAGATGGTATAGAAACAAAACTTTTAGGGCTACGTAAAAAAATAAAGAACAAACAAAAAGACCCGGATATGACTAAAATGGAAAACAAGATCAAAAAGTTTATCGCTATTTTGCTATGGTCTGTGTTGGCATTTGTGGCTGCTGCCAACTTTTTGTGGTTCTTTGTACCGCCTGAAGATTTCTTCAGCTATTTGAGCAATCCAACAGAACATATGGTTCTGGTCGGTATCTTAGTGAGTACTGCACTGTTTATCATTCTTGATGTCGTATTCATCAAAGAGAACTTTTGTGTCTATATCTGTCCTTACAGCCGTGTGCAGTCTGTACTTTATGATGATGATACGATTATGGCTGTTTATGACCCTATACGTGGTGGAGACATCTATGAAGGCCATGGATACGAAAGAGAGAAGAAATTTAGCAGCCAAAAAGAGTTACTAAAGGTAGACAGTACTGCAGAATGTAACACTTGTGAATCATGTGTAACAGTATGTCCTACACATATTGATATCAGAAAAGGATTACAGCTTGAGTGTATCAACTGCCTTGAGTGTGTTGATGCCTGTACCTCAGTCATGGGAGCATTGGGTAAGCCGAGTTTAGTACAGTGGTCAAGTGAAAAAGAGACACTGCATCATGCAGGGAAAACCAACTACTTCAGAGGGAAGGTGATCGCATATTTAGCAGTGCTGATGATCGTACTTGTGGCACTGTTTGTTATGGGAAGTAAAAAGGAACATATGCTCTTAAACATAAACAAGGGACAAAGACTCTATAAAGTACTCGATAATGGTGTGGTACAAAATGACTATATCTTTATGTTTGCCAATACAGATAGAAAAGAACATACCTATTACTTTGAAATCGTCGGGAATGATAAGATAACGATCAAAAGACCTGCAGAACCATTTAAGCTGGGTGCAGGGCAGAAAAAGAAAAAAGTGGTCATTCTGGAAACAAAAGAACAACTAGCCAATAATGCGAGAAAAGATGTACCTATACCAATAATTATTAGAGCTTATGCAGTAGATGATAAAGAAAAAATTGTAGTTGATCGAGAGATGGTCTTTTTCTATCCTCGTTCAGATCTAGTAAAAAAATAAGGAATATATGATGGAACCGAGACTTGAAAATATAGAAGATTATGAGAGTAAAGGCAGTACGGAAAAGAGAATGACGATATGGATCGTGATCCTTTCTGGATTATTGTTGGGCGCTATTTATGGAATTATTAGTGCAAATACAACTGTATCAGATGCTTTAGTGACAAAAGAACAGACAGGTATATTTAAGTATTAGGGGAGAGATGATGCAAAAAGTTTTGGTACTTGGTGGCGGATTTGCAGGTGTGGAAGCCGCTATCTATCTTAAAAAGCAAGCACTGGATGTAACATTGGTAAGTGATAGGGACTATTTTTATATCTATCCGACTTCTATTTGGATACCTACAGGTGAGGTAACAAGAGAGGATGTTTCTGTCCCTTTGGATAAACTTGCGATGAAACACGGGTTTGAGCTTATTATTGATCCTGTAACCCAGTTAGATGCTGCAGAGAAAAAAGTAATCTTAGAAAGTGGTCGTATTTTAGAAGGGTATACATATATGGTTGTAGCCCTAGGACAGGACAAGATACAACATAAAGGGATGGAACATACACTCTCTATCTGCGGTAAGCCAGAAGAGGCTACAGCACTGTATGAACGTTTGGACACGCTGATACAAAAAGGTGAGGGAAGGATTGCTATGGGTTTTGGCGGTAATCCTAAAGACACTTCTGCTGTACGAGGTGGTCCTGCATTTGAAGTACTTTTTAATGTGGATACCTATTTGAAGAAAAAAGGTGTACGTGATAATTTTGAACTTACGTTTTTTGCTCCTATGGAAAAACCTGGACAAAAAATGGGTGAAAAAGCGTTGGTGATGATGGACAAGATGTTCAAGATGACGAATATCAATAAAAAAATAGGTTCTAAAATTACTTCATTTGAGAAAGATGGCATTTGTTTTGAAGATGAGACAAAACTAGAGTCAGACCTGACTATGTTCATTTCTGCAGGGACTGGACATCATATTCTGAAAGAGTCTGGACTGCCATTGAGTGATGCAAACTATATTGTTACCAATGAGTATAATGAGATAGAAGGGTTTGAAGGTATATATGCCATTGGTGATTCTGCTTCTCTCCTGGGACCTGAGTGGAGAGCTAAGCAGGGACATGTTGCTGAGGTAATGGCTAAGAATGTAGCTTATAATATTATGAACCGCATACAAAACATAGATTCAAAACAAAGTTATATGGAACATTTAAATATTTTATGCGTGATGGATACGGGAAATGGTGCCGCTTTCGTGTATCGTAGTGAAAAGGGAGGGAAGATGATCCCTATGCCTGTGGTGGGTCACTGGATGAAAAAGATGTGGGGATGGTATTGCCGTTATTCTAAACTGGGAAGGATCCCTAGGATCCCAGGCATGTGATAAGTATTAAATAATAATATCTTGTCATCTTTTATGTGCGATATTGGGTGATTTCAGGTAATTTAGTAGAAATAAGACAAAAATTATCTTATTTAAGACCATGTTTATATTTTTTAAGCCATAATGCTTGTACAAAAATTATTTTAAAGGCAATTAAATGGCAACAGTAACATTTAAAAATGACATCGTATGTAACCTAGCTGGTACAGAAATTAACGTAGGTGACACAGCTCCAGTAACAACAGTAGTAAACTGTGATCCAATGCTTCAAAACGAAACAATTGGTGGAGAAGGTAAAGTTCAATTGGTAGTTGCAGTACCATCACTTGATACAGGTGTATGTGATGCAGAGACTAGAAGATTTAACGCTGAAGCAGCTAGCCTTGATGGTGTAGAAGTAATCACAGTTTCTATGGACCTTCCATTTGCAGCAGCTAGATGGTGTGGTGCGGCTGGAATCGATAATATTAAAGTATGTTCAGACTTCAGAAACAAAGATTTTGCTAACAATTATGGTGTTCTTTTGGCAGATGGTCCTCTAGCAGGTATCATGGCAAGAGTTATCTTTGTAGTAGGTAAAGACGGTAAAGTTGCTTATAAGCAAGTGGTTCCTGAAATCACAGAAGAGCCTAACTACGAAGAAGCGCTTACAGCAGCTAAGGCAGCTTGTTAATTCGTTTTCCATTTTAGATAAACCTCTTCTTTTGAAGGGTGTTTATCGCCCCTTCTTTTTTTTACTATTCTCATTTTAAACTTTATTTATTTACCGTTATTCAATTTGTGTTAAAATATATGTATTATATTATTAAAGGATCATCTGTTTAAATGAAATATATAGTTGGATTTTTCATGGCTGTATTGTTCTTGACTGGTTGTGGTAACGAGCCTGAACCTAAA
>NODE-481-length-14192-cov-5.2584_pt1 | contig 14192 bp, 11 predicted proteins | sample MGYA00139097_ERZ477577 | MGnify/ENA metagenome assembly ERZ477577 | reverse complement strand
CAATAAAGTCACCTGCTGAAAATAAATTGATTCCTGTCACTTTAAGTTTGGTTGCTGTCACTGAGCTTTGGTATTTGGCTCCACCAGCATTTGCTAATTGTGCTGCACACACTTTTGCTTGTTTATAGAGTGGTGCTACGAGACCAAAGGTTTCATTGCGATATTGTACGCACTCACCCACTGCATAAATGTTTTTAGAATAGGTTTTCAATGTATCGTCGACCAGAATACCGCGCTCGCACATAATACCCGACGCTTGAGCAAGTGCTATATTGGGTCTAATACCTACTGCCATCACGACAAGATCGGCCTTTACTTCACTACCATCTTTAAATCTAACTTTTTCGACTCGATCTTTACCGATAAATTCAGCCGTATCGTGATCAACTAAAAAATGCATGCCCTTAGCTTCAAGTTCTGCTTGCATCAAATCCGATGCAGCTTGATCCAACTGCTGATTCATTAATGTATGACCACGCTGTACTACTGATACATCCATACCTTGAATCATTAGACCATTAGCTGCCTCTAAACCTAATAATCCACCGCCAATTACAATAGCTTTTTTATGAGTTTTTGCCGTTTCAATCATGATATTGACATCATTAATATCACGGAAGCTAATCACGCCATCTAACTGCTTTCCTTCCACGGGTAAGATAACTGGATTAGAGCCTGTAGCAATAATAAGCTTATCGTAATCTGCAGTAATGCCATCTTCAGTACTGACCGTCTGACCATTACGATCAATATGGGTAATCGTTTTGTTCGTGTGGAGTGTAATACCTTTATCTAGGTACCACTGCAGGTTATGCATGATAATTTGATCGATAGTCTTATCACCTGCTAGTACTGGTGAAAGCATAATACGGTTGTAATTACCATGAGGCTCAGCGCCAAAAACAGTAATATCATATTGCTCTGGCGACAGTTTAAGCAGTTCGTCGATAGTACGCATTCCAGCCATACCATTGCCAATCAGGACTAATTTTTGTTTCATTTCATCACATTAAATAAAATTTGAGGAAAGAATGTCTCACCCGTTCACGAGTGAGACGTTCTCCATAAACAAGGCAATTCATTATCCACTTAGCTTACACAACAACGGGCCGGTTTGTTGGGTAAGATTAAACAATGAACGTGCCAATGCTATTCTTAAATTAATCTACTAAATGCATTTTACCTTCAGCAACCATTACGGCTTCACCACCAATTCGTAGTGTTAAATCAGGCAGTCCTTTATGGTCCATTTCAATATTCAACACACTTCGACGACTCTTTTCATCGCCACGATCCACTGCAAATGCATGTGTACCTTGTTGAGTAAAATCAAATGAAGCTAAATATGACAAAAATGCAGGCATGGCACTACCAACAGGTGGATCATCATGAACACCAATATTTGGGCCTAGTAATCGAGCATTAAAGTTCGAGTCTTTATATGGGGTCTTAGCTGAGAATAATAAAATTTCTTGTGCAGCTGTATGTGGTGCCGATGATTGGCTCCATGATGCAAAGTTAAACTTCGCATTACGAACCGTCTCATAATTCCATACTGGCACGACTAAATAAGGGAAGCCACATGAAACTAAACGAGTAGAAAACTTCTTGGTATCAATGTCATCAACATTAATTGATAAAAACTCTGCTAACTCCGCTACAGATGGTGTGTAACGGTCAATCACTGAAGAGACTACACTAGTAAACTGCACAAAGGTTGGTTTACCCTTTGATGATGAGAAATTTACTTCGATATCACCCGCATTTTGCTCAAATGTTAATTTAGTCAGATCATCTGTTAATTTAACATCACCACATGTTGCAAGAACAAATGCAGTTGCAATAATTGGATGTCCAGCAAAATCAATTTCAGCTAGGGGAGAAAAAACACGCATTTTTCTCGTACTGGCTTCTTCTGATGGGTTCGATACAAATACTGTTTCAGACAAATTCATTTCATTGGCAATCGATGCCATTTGTTGATCTGTCAACTTATCTGAATTAGGGAATACAGCTATTTGTGCACCAGAGAAAATCTCATTAGTAAACACATCGGCAATGTAATAATCAATTGTCATTATGCGGCTCCGTTTAAATTAACTTCGACACGGTCACCACTAATACGTACGCCATATGCCGGTACTTTAACGCTTTCATCTTCAAAACATTGCCCCGTTTTCAAACTAAAATGCTGCTTGTATAAAGGAGATGACACCATGACCTCACCTTTAATATCACCAATCAAGCCACGCGATAATACATGTACTTTTCCGAATGGATCATAATTATCAATGGCATATACCGCTTCATCTTCAGGCATATAAAATATAGCAACTTGTCGCTCATCAACTAATGCACAGACTCCTGAGTTAGGTTGTAAATCATCTTTACTACAAACATCAATCCACTTGCTCATTATGCCTCCTCCGCCAATAAAAGTTCACGTTCTTCAATGTTGGCAGGACGGATTTGACCTCGCTCTTCAACAAAAACAATATTTTCATCATGTTTATCACTGTTAACAAAAGTACGGAATCGTTTTAACTTAGTTTCATCTTCAATAGTTGTTTTCCACTCACATTGATAGGTTTGAACAACATGTTCCATTTGAGCTTCTAGTTGGTCACAGATTTCTAATTTATCATCTATGACGACTGATTTTAAATAATCTAAACCACCTTCCATATTTTCCATCCAAACAGAAGTACGTTGCATTCTGTCGGCAGTTTGAACATAGAAAGTTAATACACGGTCGATGTATTTAATTAATGTTTCTTTATCTAAGTTAGTAGCGAATAAGTCACCATGGCGAGGTTTCATACCACCGTTACCACATACGTATAGGTTCCAGCCGCCTTCAACTGCAATGATACCAATATCTTTACTCTGTGCCTCTGCACATTCGCGAGTACAGCCTGAAACAGCAAACTTAATCTTGTGTGGAGCACGTAAGCCTTTGTAGCGGTTTTCAAGCTCAACGGCTAAGCCAACGCTATCATCAACACCAAAACGACACCATGTGCTACCAACGCAGGATTTAACAGTACGAAGCGACTTACCATAGGCATGGCCACTTTCAAAACCTGCATCAATTAGCTTTTGCCAAATTAATGGCAATTGATCAACTCGTGCACCAAATAGATCGACACGTTGTCCCCCGGTTACTTTCGTATAAAGCCCATACTCTTTTGCAATTTCACCAATAGCAATCAGACCATCAGGTGTTACTTCCCCCCCCGTCATACGGGGTACTACTGAGTAGGTACCGTCTTTTTGCATATTAGCTAAGAAAGTATCATTAGTGTCCTGCACTCCAACATGAGCATCTTTAAGAATATATTCATTCCATTGTGAAGCTAAGATTGAGCCAACCGCTTGCTTACAGATTTCACAGCCTTTACCAGTACCATGTTTATGAATGAGATCAGTGAATGATTTAATCTCTTCCACTTTGATTATATTGAAAAGATCTTGACGGGTATGGGCGAAATGCTCACAAATATCCGTATTAACCTCCATCCCTGCTTTTTCTAATTCGCAATCTAAGACTGACTTCAATAGTGCGGCACAACCACCACAACCTGTCCCTGCCTTAGTATCGTCTTTTAAGGCGCCTAATGTAGTGCAACCACCTTCAATTGAAGCGCAGACATCCCCCTTCGTTACATCGTAACAAGAACAAATTTGTGCGCTCGCAGGTAATGCATCAGGACCGAGGCCAACCGACTCATCTGAACGAGATGGTAAGATTAATGAGTCAGGATTACTAGGAAGCTCAATGGCATTGAGATAATACTGTGACAAGGTAGGGTAGCCTGATGCGTCGCCAACTAAGACAGCACCTAATAATGTTTTATTATCACCGCTAACGACTAATCGCTTGTAAATACCTTCAACACCATTTTGGTATGTATACACTAACGATCCCGCTTCTGTAGCATGTGGATCACCGATGCTGGCGACATCAACTCCATTAAGCTTTAATTTGGTACTCATATCGGCACCTTCAAAGCTTGATTCTTCTCCGGCTAGTTGGGCAACTACTGTTCGAGCCATTGCATAACCTGGAGCTACTAAACCGAAAATTTGTTCATTCCACGAGGCACACTCACCAATGGCATAGATATCTTCATCTGATGTTAAACATTGGTCATTGATTACAACACCACCACGATCCGCAATTTTAAGGCCGCAAGCAGCTGCAATTTCATCTCTTGGACGGATACCCGCTGAGTACAAAATCATATCTGTTTCTAATTCACCACCATCAGCAAATATCATCTTATGTTTACAGGTATCACCATCTACAATTTTAGTTGTATTTTTGCTGGTATGAACAGATACGCCTAACTCTTCAATTTTTGATTTAAGTAAATCAGCACCACCATCATCTAATTGAGCAGCCATAAGGCGAGGCGCAAACTGAACAACATGTGTGTCTAAATTAAGGTCTTGTAAAGCCTTAGCAGCTTCTAAACCTAATAGACCTCCACCAACTACAGCACCCACCTTAGATGTTTGGGCTGTAGCCATCATTTCATTAAGGTCATCAATGGTACGGTAAGCAATACACCCTTCTCTATCATGACCTGGAATTGGTGGAACAAATGCACTTGAACCCATTGCAAGAATGAGTTTATCGTAATTAATTAGCACACCTTTATCAGAGGTAACTGTCTTTGCTTTCCGATCAATAACTGCAGCCTTATCACCTATGTGAATAGTGATATCATTATCTTCAAAAAAGCCTTGTTCCACTAAAGACAATTCATCCGCTGACTTACCCGCAAAGTACTCACTTAAATGCACTCGGTCATAAGCAGGGAGGTTTTCTTCACAAAAAGTGATCACATCATAATTTTGTTTAATATCACTTGCCATCAAAGCAACAAGAAAATTCTGACCGACCATTCCATTACCGATGACAACCAGTGTTTGTTTTTTACTCATGTAGACCTCTATGTAGATGAGATAAATATTCTTAAATCTATCAGCATAAAGCACATATCATGCCTAATCAGTAAGCTACTGTTTCATATACAAATCAGATCATTTATTAAGCAAGTTCTTATAATCAGTGCACCATACATGTGCATAATAATTAATTACATGTATATCTTTGGAATTTTTTAGGACTGATGCTCTTTATTGGTACACATATAAAGTCGCACACTACGTTACAATAGTGTGCGACTTATATCGGCCTCAATTACGAACTAAAATAGTGCGTTATTTGAGTTTAACCAGTCCATTAGGGATATGTTCGAAGCTGCCCTACAACTACACCTTGTATCATCACTCTATCAGCAGGCAAGGTAACCGGGTCGTAATTATCATTAGCTGGCTGAAGCGTTAGTGTGCCATCATCATTAATTAATAACGTCTTTAAGGTCGCATCGTGAAAATCCACTAACGCTAAAACAATATCACCATGATTTGCAGTCAGCTGTGCCTGCATAACTACATAGTCACCTGACATAATGGCTTTATCAATCATTGAGTCACCGTTCACTTTCAACACAAAGCGGTCTTTACCTGAAAACATATCACCGAGATCGATTTCAGATTCATCAGGCACAGCTTCAATAAGCCTTCCAGCTGCAACCTTACCCATATAGGGTAACTTTAATGAGAATGTTTCATCACTCTCAGTATTATCATCGATTAGCCTTAGACCGCGCGTACGCCCTACTAGTCGTTCTATATATCCTTGATCTACTAAAGCTTGAATATAGCGATGAGTCGTTCCTTGAGACACTATCCCTAAGCCCTTTGATATTTCACTAATCAAAGGTGCTTTATTATGTTCATTAAGATAGTTACGGATGAAATCTAGAGTATCTTGTTGCCGTTCGGTTAACATTTCAATTCCTCTTACAAAGAGAATATAAAGAGAAGAGAAAATATAGAAAACATTTGAGTCTGTGTCAATAAAATCTATTTTTAATTAGGACGGTAAGTGAATCCAATCTATGAAAGCTAAGATACATGGTCTTACTTAATCTAGAGCTAATGTTTTAACCTCAATCACTCGGCCTATCACATTAATGTTATCAAGCGATTCTTCATGTGACTCATCAAGCGCATCAAAAACAAAGATGACTGTTTGACGATCTAGTAACAATCTACAAACCAGTTTTTGCTTCTTATATCCAACTAGGTAAATCTCACCACTTCTAATTGCCCGCTGTTCATTATCAACAACAATATGATCCCCCTTATTGATGGTTGGGCTCATATTATCGCCATTCATAATAAAGGCTGAGTAGTTGGGAATAAAAGTACCCTCATCCATTGTAAAGTTAGTCCTAGCAAGTATGTATGATGGTTATAGCTAAATAAAATAACGAGTAGATAGTGGTCTTAATGCAGCCATACGAACTCTCGCCTGAGTATAAATCTTTAAGGCATAAAAAAACCCGCTAGATCTTAACGATCTTACGGGCTTATTTTTAATATTGGTACCGAGGGTCGGAATCGAACCGACACTACCGAAGTAACCGGATTTTGAATCCGGCGCGTCTACCAGTTCCGCCACCCCGGCTCAACATTAAGAGCGAGATTATACCTATTTAATGTAGGATTAGAAAGCATTTATTCATCAATACTTCCTAAAACCATAATAAAGTTATATATCTGTAGTAGGAGGTTCTAAACTACCTAATATCTGATTTGCATCAATATTTAAGTTAATACTAAGCGATTGGTTTACAACACTACCGTCATCATCACTGACTGACACATTCGCCTGTAATGCAACTGAAGCATCTCCATTACCATCATCTATTGGTCCAAGAACATTAAGTGAATAATCGCCATCTAAAAGACCATCAATCGTTAACACCTCACCTTCATCAGTTGAACCAACTATCTGGTCATTATGCTGATCATTATCAGTATCACGTGCAGAAAACGCTATTGTTTTGCCGTTAGAAGTTAAACTTCCAGTAAGGATAACATCTTCACTTAAAGTAAAATCAATAGCACCAGGCCCATCACTTCCATAAGAAATTGATTCGATTGTGTCACCAGATACCGTGACCTTAGTCCAATCAACATTCAAATTTACATCATTATAGTCGCCATCACCATTTGGAATTTGCAAATCTTCCCAGTTTTGGTTACCCGTCAACCAATTGTCTGTAACGTGATCTTGGCCATCAACATTTAAATCAGCATTATCAAATAATACATGCGATCCTCTGCCTGTAATCGCATTGTCACCATCAAATGCTTGCCACTGACCATTTACAAATTTAAATGAAACTTCAACATTGTCGCCAAATGTTGAAAATCTATTACCACCATCAGGTATGATGAAATAACCGATCTGTTCCATACTGTAGCCAGTGACTGTTTGGGCATCAGTAAACCCACCATGTTTAAAATGAACATCATCCTCAATAATCACACCAGTAGTTGGATTATCAGAAGTGACGTTGCCATCAGCATCCAAGGTTTTGACATAATAACCATAACTGTTATGGTAACCCGCTGAGCTAACCTCATCATGATTCACAACAGTAAATTCTGAAGCTTCATCTTGAGATTCGCCAACTACAATTATTGGCTGATCATCAGTCGGGGGTGTCGGCTCATTTTGCGTGTTTTCCAATATAGGGAAAGGAACAACCTCGTTATCTGAAAGCGAGAATGGTTCTGGAGAAAAACTTGATTCAAATCCTGACTCAGGTGTAACAGTAGCCAATTCATGCGCAATCTGAATAGTAGATGAACCTTCGTTGCCATTCTGTTCATTTTGGGCATTTGCGGCCGTTGCTTCACCTTCTTGAGTAGGATCATTACCATCTAATAAAGCTTGCTGTAATGCGGCAATATCATCTTGCGTATCACTTTCAACTACTGCTGCAGTTGATGGGTCATAAGCATCAGTATCAAGCACTATCTGAGAATCCCTAGGTAAATCTAGTGTAGTTCCATCTAAAAACTCTATCTCAACGGCACTATTGGCACCAGTGCTGATAATCTGCTCTGAAAATACTTTATCGCCGACACGTAAAGGCTGTGATCCATCAGGCCCAATAACTTCAACTTTTCCTAAAATTACTTTAACTTCACCAATTTCACTCGCCATAACTCATCTCCAATAATACTGCTTGACGGTTTTTTCTATGTCTATATGCGTACTTTAATGGAAACAATACAGTAATAGTAGTGTACCTTGGTACTAACTAGTACTATACCTATTAATCATCGACTATGACTATGGTTCAAAACCTTATTGAATATACTCATGTAAAACCGTCATACAGTACTCGTTCAGTTCTTTTGCTCTCAACTCAGTTTCAGCCTCTGTATAGCACCTAAATTCAGGTGCATTTCCTGACGGCCTAAGGTGAACTATTTCTTGACTCGCAAAAGTAATTCTTAGCCCATCTGTCAAATCAGTACTAATTGGCTCACCACATTCAGTAAATTTATTTTTAATATTTCCTAAATTAATATTATGTGGAGCTGATGACAAATTTGATATAACTTTCTTGCTTAACTCTGTTGGAAAATTCTTAATTCTATCGCTATATGTATAACGCTTTGGTAATTGAGCGACTAACTGTGAAACAGTTTGTTTTTGTCGCTTAGCCGATAGGATTATTGTCAGAGCTACTATTGCTGCATCACGAGTTGGCAATTTAACTAATGTTTGTCCATCAAGCTCGATATTTGTTTGTTGTAAAAAACCGCCGTTAGCTTCATATCCAACAACCGATTTTGCTTTTGCTTCAGAAGCATGTTGCATTGCTTCAATCACATAAGGTGAACCAATTTTAGTTCTAATTATATTTTCAAATAAATCTGATTTTTCAACAGCTGAATTACTACTAACTGGAGTTATTACAATATCCGCAGACAAATATTGCGCACATAAAATACCTGCTATATCGCCTCGAAGCCATTTGCCAGCTTCATCGCTAACCAAAGGTCGATCACCATCACCATCAGTCGAAATGATACAGTCAAAATCATAGCTATCTGCCCATTGTTTTGCTAATTCTACATCTTCAGAACGAATGGCTTCAGTATCAACAGAAATAAAGGCATCAGATCGGCCAAGCGAGGTTACTTTCGCCCCTAGAGAAGTAAATATTTCCCTAAAACAGTCCCTTGATACCGATGAATGTTCGTACAACCCTATCTTAATATCTTGTAAACATTTTTCAGGGAAGAACGATATAAAACGTTCTACATAGAGAGTTCTAGCAGTAACATCAACCGGTGAGAGGTAATCGTCCTTTATCAACTGACCGTGTGTTGTAAATAATTGCTTAGGTATAGAAACTTGCTGAGCTCGAATTCCTTGTTCATCGGCTTTTAGAATTTCACCATTTGGCGTATTAAACTTTATCCCATTACGATCATCAGGAATATGACTCCCGGTCACCATTATGGCTGCTACACCAAACTCTAATCCATAAAATGCTACTGCTGGAGAAGGAATATTGCCACAGTTGATGGGGTCAAAGCCAAGTGTTTGGCATGCAGCAGCAACAGCATTCATTATTCGTGGAGTGCTTGAACGTAAATCCCCAGCAATAGCAACTTTTGAGCCCTTTTGAGTAAGTTTGCATTCAAGTAAATATTGCAAAAAGCCTGTAACGTATGAAAAACAGACTTCATCGGTCATATCATTGACAAGCCCTCTTACACCACTTGTCCCAAACTGGACACCGCTTTCATCCATCAAATCATCGATAAGCATTGTCATTTTATTAGTCACTTCCAAATAAGTCTCGAGTATAGACTTTGTCTTCTACATCTTTAATTTCATCAACCAAACGGTTTGAAACAATCACATCACTCATATCTTTAAATTCTTGTAAATCTTGTATTACTTTTGAATTATAAAAAGATTCTTCATCCAAAACAGGTTCATAAACAACAACTTCAATGCCTTTCGCTTTAATCCGTTTCATTATTCCCTGTATTGAAGAAGCCCTAAAGTTATCCGATCCACTCTTCATAATAAGACGGTATATACCAACGACCTTTGGCTGTAATTTAACAATCGACTCAGCCACATGATCTTTTCGTGTTGTATTAGCATCAACGATTGCAGCAATGATACTATTTGGGACATCCTGATAATTGGCGCGAAGCTGTTTGGTATCTTTAGGTAAGCAATAACCACCATAGCCGAAAGAGGGATTATTATAATGATCGCCAATTCTCGGGTCTAAACAAACACCTTCGATTATTTGTTTACTATCGAGCCCATGCACTTCAGCATATGTATCAAGCTCATTGAAGTAAGCAACACGCATCGCCAAATAAGTATTAGAAAACAATTTAACTGCTTCAGCTTCAGTTGAATCAGTGAATAAAATATCAATTTCTTGCTTAATAGCACCTTGTGCTAGTAAACCTGCAAACTTTCTTGCTCTATCAGAATCCTCTCCTAGAATAATCCTAGATGGATATAAATTATCATAGAGAGCCTTTCCTTCGCGAAGGAACTCAGGTGAAAAAATAATATTATCGCAATTAAATGATTGCTTAATGTCAGCAGTATAACCAACCGGCACTGTCGACTTAATGACCATTACCGCATCCGGATTAATAGCCATTACATCTTTGATTACGGCTTCGACGGAGCTAGTGTTGAAATAGTTATTCTTTGTGTCATAATCGGTCGGCGTAGCAATCACTACATAATCAGCGCCAGCATACGCTTCATTTTTATCGAGAGTGGCACGTAGATTAAGTTGCTTATTAGCTAAATAATCTTCTATTTCGGCATCACTTATAGGCGACTGCTTTTGATTAATCAGTTTAACTTTGCCTTCCAGTACATCAAGTGCGACTACTTCATTGTTCTGTGCAAGTAACACCGCATTTGAAAGGCCAACATAACCTGTTCCTGCAATTGCAATTTTCATATCTAACCCTGTTTAATTCTGACGTATGTTAATATTTTTATATGTTCCATCCTGCACATGTAGACACCAATCCTGATTGTCTAAATACCACTGCACGGTTTTACGTATTCCACTATCAAACGTCTCTTGAGGCGTCCAGTTTAACTCTTGTGCAATTTTACGTGCATCTATGGCATAGCGTACGTCATGACCAGCTCGGTCGGTCACAAAGGTAATCAAATCTCGATAGTTAGCAATACCTGCTGGCTTATTAGGTGCAAGTTCTTCTAATAACTCACAGATAGTTTTCACCACATCAATATTTTGTTTTTCATTGTGGCCACCAATATTGTAAGTTTCAGCAATCTCTCCAGTCGTAGCAACTAACACTAATGCTCTGGCATGGTCTTCCACATACAGCCAGTCTCTGATTTGATTTCCCTTACCATAAACAGGTAACGGTTTACCCTGTAGTGCATTTAATATCACTAAGGGGATTAATTTTTCAGGAAAGTGAAACGGGCCATAATTATTTGAGCAGTTAGTCACGAGTGTCGGCAAGTTAAAAGTACGATTCCATGCTCTTACCAGATGGTCAGAACTTGCTTTTGATGCTGAGTAAGGCGAACTCGGCGCATAAGGGGTTGTTTCAGTAAATAAGTCATCAGTGCCTTCTAAGTCACCATAGACTTCATCAGTCGAAATATGATGGAAGCGAAACTGTGATTTTCTATCAGCGTCTAGTTGTTCCCAATAATATCGAGCCTGTTCTAACATGTTATATGTACCAACAATATTAGTTTGAACAAACTCGCCAGGCCCATCAATTGAGCGATCAACATGTGATTCGGCTGCTAAGTGCATAATGATATCTGGCTGGTATTGCGTTAATACACGAGCAATTTCTTTGGCATCACAAATATCAACCTGTTCAAAATGGTAACGAACATCATCACTCACCGATACCAATGATTCAAGGTTACCAGCATAAGTAAGTTTGTCGACATTTATCACAGTATGCTGTGTGTCATTGATTAAGTGTCTAACAACGGCTGAGCCAATAAAGCCAGCACCACCAGTAACGAGTATGGTTTTCATTTTTCAAAATCCTGTAATGCACTTAAGCACTGTTTCAAACTATCCTTCCAATAAGGGATAGTCAGTCGATATGTTTGTTTGATTTTCGCTTTATTCAACACACTGTAATGTGGTCTTTTAGCTGGTGTCGGGTAATCTTTAGTTTCAATAGCACTGACGTCACAGCTGATAGTGCTTAACTCAAAAATGGCCTTAGAAAAATCATACCAACTGCACACACCTTCATTGCTAAAGTGCATAATTTGGGTATCAAAGTCATTTTTATTAAACTCTGTGCTACCAGTTATTTCCATAATAGCTATCGCTAAATCTTTAGCATATGTAGGTGTGCCAACTTGGTCAAAAATAACATTAAGGCTCTCACGCTCTTCACCTAATTTAAGCATGGTTTTAACGAAGTTATTACCGTATTCAGAATACACCCAGCTGGTTCGAATTATCACAGCATTATTCTTTAATATTTTTTGTACTGATAGCTCACCGTCTAATTTAGTTTGACCGTATACACCTTGTGGAGCAACGGTATCATCTTCACGATAAGGTCGGTAACTTTTGCCGTCAAACACATAATCCGTCGATATGTGAATCAATTTAGCATTGTGCTGTTTGGCACATTCTGCCAATTGCTTCACGGCCAAATGATTAATTTGATTGGCAAGTTCAGGTTCGCTTTCTGCTTTATCAACTGCTGTATGAGCGGCACAGTTGATAATCACATCAAATTGATGCTGTTCAAAGTATCTTGTTATGCTGTCCGGCTGATTCAAATCAAGTTGTGAACGATTAGCAAATACAAAATGGAATTGAGGGTAGTTATCAATGATGGCTTTCAGTGATTGCCCCAACTGACCTGTAGAGCCTGTCACTAAGATTGCTGTTTGTTCACTCATAGTAATTTTGGCCGTATTCAAAACAGTCCGTCAGTTCTGATAATAAAGGTTGTTTGGTATCTTTCTCTGAAAGTAGTAATGAGTCATTATCAAGTTGCCAATCAATCTGTAAAGATTCATCGTTAAACGCTAAGCCACGGTCACATTCAGGTGAATAATAATTATCAACTTTATAAGCAAAGGTCGCCGTATCGGTTAATACCACAAAGCCATGAGCAAAGCCTCGTGGAATAAATAGTTGTTTTTTATTTTCGCCCGATAACTCAATCGCAACATGATGACCAAATGTAGGGCTACCTTTACGAATATCAACCGCCACATCTAATACGGCACCTTCTATGACTCGTACGAGTTTAGTTTGTGCATGAGGTGCTAATTGAAAGTGTAAGCCACGTAATACGCCTTTCGTTGATTTAGATTCATTATCTTGTACGAAATCTACTTGGTACCCTAACGCGTCTTCTAGCTTATCTTGGCGAAAGGTTTCTGCAAAATAACCTCGGTTGTCACCATGAACTTGGGGCTCTATAACAAATACCTCAGGAATTGATTGGGGATTAAATTGCAACTTATTACCCTTCTTCAGCTCGTTTAAGTAAATATTGACCGTACTGATTCTTTGCTAAAGGTTGAGCAAGTTCTATCAGTTCTTGTTTAGAAATATAGCCCTGTTCAAAAGCGATTTCTTCAATACACGCCACTTTTAAGCCTTGTCGTTTTTCTATCGTTTCAATAAATTGTGCCGCCTCCAAAAGACTTTCATGCGTCCCCGTATCGAGCCATGCATAACCTCTCCCCATAAGCTCAACTTTTAAACGTTGTTCAGCAAGGTAAGCTTGATTGACGGAGGTAATTTCTAATTCACCACGATGTGAGGGTGTGATAGCTTTTGCTTTTTGAATCACATCATTCGGATAAAAATAAAGTCCTGTAACAGCATAATTACTTTTGGGAGTCGCTGGTTTTTCTTCAATACTTATCACATTGCCTGAACTATCAAATTCAGCAACACCATAACGTTCTGGATCGGTCACATGATAACCAAATACAGTGGCTTTATTCTCTTCTTTAGCATTGCGAACTGCTGTAGCAAGTAAGGAGGTGAAATCATGTCCATGGTAAATATTGTCGCCTAATACGAGGCAAACATCATCGTCACCAATGAACTCTTCACCTAATATAAAAGCCTGAGCCAAACCATCAGGAGAAGGTTGAATAACATACTCAAACTGCATTCCCAATTCTGAACCATCACCCAATAGGCGTTGAAAACTTGACTGATCTTCAGGGGTGGTAATAATAAGCACTTCTTTGATTCCAGCTAGCATCA
>NODE-480-length-14207-cov-6.22499_pt1 | contig 14207 bp, 13 predicted proteins | sample MGYA00139097_ERZ477577 | MGnify/ENA metagenome assembly ERZ477577 | reverse complement strand
TTGCGTCCCGCATCGTTAAGCATCCTTACCTCTCTTTTAGGTATGTGGTTAAAATCATGATAACAGTTAGGGTGAACTGGTCAATAATTAATTTTGGAAAGACAGCGAATCTGAGCGGTGCGCAGGCAGGATATTCAGGTTGGGATGTCTTCAGTTAAAAGAGAGATTACGCTCCACCACCTCTTCAATAACGATATCCGGTTTAAAAAACCTGAGAATTTCCTCTACATTGTTCTGATCATAGTCCTTCCAGAGATAGACAACCTGTTTGAAATTTTCTGAGAAAAATGGTTCAAGCTCGACAGAAAACGAATCTCTGAAAACCACGGCTTTGAGATCTGCCTGATCGCACTTACTGGTAATTGATGACCTGATAATTTTTGTTGAAAGGTTCGTCAGGGAATAGTCAGTTGGGGCAATATGTGAACATTTTTTATATTTTGACAGCTTCCTGAAGGATTCGTCAAATGGTTCAAAATCAAGGAGCATTTTTGTCAGGTCTCCACATCGATTTTCTTCACTTGAACAGTGTCGAGTCTGCTGTTTCGAGAATCTGAAATCCTTCTTAAATGAAGTAGAGGGGAATTTTTTTTCAATGTTCTCGGCAATAATCAGATAGGCAGTATATGCCCCGAACGGCGTCCAATGGGTGTCACTCTTGAAGAAAAGAGGCTCTTCTTTATGTTTTTTAAGGCGGCTACCAAGGTCGAGTAGTTCAGTTTCATTAATCTCGGGATATCTTTCGATGAGTTGCTGCAGTTTGCCTTTGCCTTGAAATTTTTCCCAGGAATGCATTACAAATTCAGGATAAACGCTTTCTTTGTCTGGTGGAATTATCAGCAGATATTGGATGTCATGCTGCTTGAGCCATTGTTTTTTTGTACGATATTTGGCTGCCCAGCGTTCCAGCTTAGCTTCAGAGAGTTGTTCTTTCCCGGCAAAATCAGACAGCATCTGGGGTTGTCCGAGATAGAACCAGTTATCAATTCCCTGGAGCGTATTGGTCTCGTCTCCCGTTGTGCCAAATCGTTTTCTGGTTTCTCTTTGATATCGATATATAAAAAATTCTCGAAAACCAAAGTGGTCATCGAGGTAGGTTCCAAGATTGGAAAAATACAGATCCACCTGGAAAAGCGACTCTGGGGGTGCCGGAATAGAGGCCAGCGCGCGCTTCTCGGCCAAAGAGAATACCATCTTTTCAGAACTGAACATCTTGATTGCCGGAGCTGACAGGAGTCCGAAAAACAGGGAGATAAGCAGCAGGTTGTAGATGGCTGGAATTTTCCTGGCAATCATAACCTTAGAACCTGAAGTAAATGAACGGGTTGTAAACGCCTGCTGACAAACTGATAACAGAAAAGTAGCTGACAGTAACAAAAAAAATGAGCTGGCTGAGGTGCACGGCTAAACTCCGTGCAAAGCTGGGCTCCTCTGGAGTTGTTCTCAGCAGTACCTGCTTCAGCCTGAGAATATACGGGTAGATTGGAAATGCCAATAGCAGCGCCATGGAGATTTCAAAGCGAGCTTTGCTGTCCACATAAAGAGACATAATCGTCGTATCCACACCTGCCTGTTTCCCTCCAAGCATCATGGTAATAAAGGAGATTGCCTGCGGTAACGTATCACTTCTGAATATCACCCAGCCAAACATAACGATCAGGAACGTTATGAGGACACGAACTGGCGACCATAATCTGCCTGCTAGAGAGCCGAAAGAGGTACGCTCAATAATGAGAAAGAAGCCATGGTAGAGTCCCCAAACCACAAAGGTCCAGCTTGCTCCATGCCAAAACCCGCACAGTACGAATACAATGAGAAGATTAACATGGGTACGGACCGGACCAGATCGGCTGCCGCCCAGAGGAATGTACAGATAATCTTTAAACCAGCTCGACAGTGATATATGCCATCTTCGCCAGAATTCACGTATGGATTTTGAGATATACGGATAGTTAAAATTTTCCAGAAAATGAAAACCAAACATTCGACCAAGCCCAATGGCCATGTCAGAGTAGCCTGAGAAGTCAAAATATATCTGGAGGGTATAGCAGAGTGCCCCGAGCCATGCCAGTGGCATGGTAAGTTCAGTTTCGGGCAGCATAAAAATTTTGTCTGCAATTACTGCAAGCGGATTTGCCAGCAAAATTTTCTTGCTCAGCCCGAATAGAAAGCGTTGAATTCCGTCTGCTAAACCGTTCATCGTCATCGAGCGGTTTTCGATTTCATCGGCAATATCATTATAACGGACGATGGGGCCGGCTATTAATTGTGGAAACAGGGAAATATAGAGTGCGAGACTGATAACGCTTCTCTGGGGGCGTACCTTTTGCCGGTACACATCAATGATATATGATAGTGCCTGAAAGGTAAAAAAAGAAATTCCTATCGGCAGCCGAATCGGTTCCAGTTCTATTGCAGAAACACCCACGTATGAGAGCAGAAGATTAATATTATCAGCGATAAAATTGGCATATTTGAAAAAGCCAAGAATGAAAACATTGAGAGAAACTGACAGGATAAGGAAAAGACGGCTGACGGCAGGCGATCTGCTGCCTGCGATGAGGAGGCCGCCACTATAGTTAATAGCGATTGAGGCCAGCATGAGCAAAACGTATATTCCTTCTCCCCAGCTATAGAAAAAAAGACTTGCTGTCAGCAGGAGAATGTTGCGTGCAGCTTTTCCAAACAGCAGGTAAAACAGCAGAACCGCTGGCAGGAAGAAGAAAAGGAACGTTATGGAGGAAAAAACCATTCGTCTACATTAAATTTATGGGCAGGGTGGACGGTTGCTTGTTATATGGCAAGGCAATATATTTGCAATGAGTTGCTACTTCAAGTTAAGAATTGATCTTGAGCTGCCATTCTCAATCGGAGGAAGATAGCACAGGGGCAAGTATCACCTCGTGAGCCCGATCATGAAACCTTAAAATGAAAAAGGAGTATTTCTTATGGTTACCTACCTTTACTGGCTACTGATATTTCTGTTATGTGCTGGGATTATTTACGGTGTCGGTGTGAAAGCGAAAAATTGGAAAGTTGGGGTTTCCCTTGCGCTTACCGTTTTGCTGGTTGGCTGGACAGCCTACTATTTTCGTTTTCAACAGATTTTTGTTAAGCGATATGGAGGTGTTATGACTGTCGAGGTGCCCGCTGGACAGCATCACCTCGGGGCAACATGGAAGGATGATAATCTGTGGATAGAAAACTACGATCCAAAGACAAACACCTGTGTTTTCAGTGAATATTCCAAAGGTAACATGCTGCAGGGACGGGTTACCGTTAAAAACTGCAATCCTCTTATGCCGAGTTTGTGAGATCGTATAAATCTTTTGCAGCCTCTATTTATTACCCGTCTTGCCATGTAATTTCTTTTCATTCAACCGGGTCTACTCATTGAAAACGCCACCGGCAGTCTCGCATGGAGGATGCCGGTCCCTGTCGTGATGAAACAGTACGCTCATTTACCCAGCGTATTTACTACTGTGGAAACCATTTGGCGGGGCATATTGGTAATAATCATTGTGCCCCACCGCTTCATTCTATTTTAGAATCACTTGATACTATCTTACGTTAAAGGGCGATTTTTCTTAACGAGAGCAGGATGGAAGGGTATCCTCTTCTGCATATGAATCAGCGATCAGCTGCGATTGTTAAAATACTGTACTTGTATCGATATTGTGGGTTTTGTGGTTCACATGTCTCCTTTATGATTATCTTATCGTTTGATAGGTACTAGTGGCGGGATTTTAGTTGGATTTTAGTTGACTTGAACGTAAGGGTAAAGTATAACATTTCTTAATGTGTTTCTGTTTTTTTGGTGAACGTGAGGATGGTTGACCCGATATAATCTTTTTTCAACAGGAGTTAAAATGGACTTTCTGTCGTATCAGTCAATCCCGGCGATACTCAGGGAGAATGCAGATAAGGTTGGTCAGCGTAACGCAATCAGCTATAAGAAGCGTAGTACGTTTCTTTCCCTTTCCTATGAAGAATTTGTTTATATTATTGGCCGGAAAAAAGAGCTGATCGTTACCGCGGGAGGAAAGAACATCGCTCCTCAGCCAATCGAAAACGAACTTAAACTCGATAAATATATTTCGCAGGCCATCGTTTTTGGTGACCGGAAACCTTACCTGGTGGCACTGCTTACACCAAACCTTGAGCGTCTGATAGACTTGAGCCGGGAAGAAAACCTAGATTACCTCGATACTGATGAGTTGTTAAAGAGCAGCCGGATCAAGGAGCTTTACTGTGGCCGAATTGATGAGATCAACCAGAACCTGCCACCCTACAGCACCATAAAATACTTTGCACTGGTTGCTCGTGAATTTTCAATCGATGGAGGCGAACTCACCCCGACGCTGAAGCTGAAAAGAAAAGAGATCTATTCGAAATACAAGCAGATCATCGAAGACTTATACAATAACAACGGTAATGGTTTGGGACATCAGTTTAAAACCATAAATGGAGAAGAAAAATGAGGCAGATTAATCGGGTAGCGGTACTCGGTGCCGGGGTCATGGGTGCAACCATAGCTGCGCACCTGGCAAATGGTGGATTGGACGTGCTTTTGCTCGACATTATCCCCCGGGAACTTACTGAGCAGGAAAAAACAGAAGGATTAACACTCGAGGATAAGGAGGTGCGGAACCGTATTGCCCGCGAAGGGTTACAGGGTTTAATGAAAATGAAACCCGCACCCTTTTACCTGAAAACGTATGCTGAGCAGATCGAGATCGGTAACTTTGAAGATGATCTGTTACGGTTGGCGGATTGCGACTGGGTTATCGAGGTCGTTGTCGAGTATATGCCAATCAAACTCGAGCTGCTGAAAAAAATATCCACACATCTTGCTCCAGGGGGTATCCTGACCACCAACACCAGCGGTCTCTCGGTAAATGAGATGGCTGAGGCACTGCCAGCTGAACTGCAGAAAAATTTTCTGGCCACCCATTTCTTCAACCCGCCGCGCTATATGCGCTTGATGGAGCTCGTGCCCTGTGCTGCAACTGACCCGGAAATACTGGCGGGCATGGCCGATTTTTTAAGCAGAAGACTTGGCAAGGGTATTGTCTATGCAAAGGATACCGCAAACTTCATTGCCAACCGTATTGGTGTCTATGCCATCTATAAGGGAATTCAGCACATGCTGGAGATGGAGATGAGTGTTGAAGAAGTCGATTCAATCTCCGGCCCGGCCACGGCGCGACCCAAAAGCGCAGCATTCAGGACCGCTGATCTCGTGGGAATCGACACCCTCGCGCATGTTGGTACAAACTCCTATGATCAGCTGCCTGACGATGAGCAGCGGGATGTTTTTAAGTTGCCTGACTTCATGGCGCTGATGATCGAAAAAAAGATGCTCGGTAATAAGAGTAAACAGGGCTTTTATAAAAAAGAGATGGTCGATGGAAAGCGCCAGATTTTTTATTACGATTACCGCAACGACGAATACAAACCACTTGAGAAACCGAAATTTAATTCCGTACAGTCGGTAAAGCAGGTTGATGATCCTGGGCTGCGTGTAAGAGCGCTGGTGAACGGTAATGATAAAGCTGCTGAATTTGCCTGGAAGAGTCTTCGGGATACGCTGCTTTACGCACTCAATCGAATACCTGAGGTCGCGGATGACATTGTTAATATCGATAATGGAATAAAGTGGGGATTCAACTGGGAAATCGGTCCGTTTGAGATGTTCGATGCAATAGGCGTCAAAGCGTTTGTAAAACGAGCGGAAAAAGACGGTATAGACGTCCCGGACTCAATCAAAAACATCGATTCATTTTACCGCTTCAGCGATGGCGGTGAGAAAGAGTACCTAGATGTACTCACCGGCGATTATAAGCCAGTTCCTGTCAGGCAGGGGCAAATCCAGATTGAGATTTTGAAACAGAGCGGCAAGGTTGTTGAGAAGAATAGTAATTGCTCGGTCCTTGACCTTGGAGATGGTGTTTTCGGGTTTGAGTTTCATTCAAAGATGAATGCCATCAGTGGTGATATTCTGGCGATGACCCACAAAGCTGTTAAGCGGGCCGAAGAAGAGGGTATCGGACTTGTCGTTGCCAATCGCGGTGTGAATTTTTCTGTCGGTGCCAACCTGATGCTGCTTGCCGTTGCCATAGCAGAGGGTGCCTATGATGATGTCAATATGGTTCTGAGATCATTTCAGAAAGCGACCATGGCACTCAAGTATGCCAAGGTACCGGTCGTCGCAGCACCATTTAACATGACCCTGGGCGGCGGGTGCGAATTCTGCCTGCATGCAGACAGTATCAATGCTTACGCTGAGACGTATATGGGGCTGGTCGAGATTGGTGTTGGTGTCCTGCCTGCTGGTGGTGGAACCAAGGAGATGTGTCTGCGTGCAGTTGATCTGGCACAGCAGTATGAAACAGATGTCCAGCCGTTTATATTGAAAAACTTTAAGCAGATTGCCATGGCTACGGTATCAATGGGTGCCGCTGAACTGCCGGCAATGGGCTATATGCGCTCCGGAGACAGTATCAGTATGGATATTGATCTGTTAATTTCTGATGCAAAAAAGAAAATCCAGAGTCTGGCCGTAAACTATCGCCCGCAGCGACCGCGCACGGATATCGCGGCACCGGGGCGGAATGTTGCGGCAAGCATAAAAAGCCAGCTCTGGAATATGAAAATGGGTAATTTTATCACTGAATATGAAGCTGAAATGGGTGGCGTCATCGCTGACGTAATCTGTGGAGGAGATGTGAATCAGGGGACCCTGGTGTCTGAGGATTATCTCCTCCAGCTGGAGCGTGATAAATTCCTGAAATTATGTGGTAATAAGAAAACAGCCCAGCGTATTCAGCACATGCTGAAAACGGGCAAGCCGTTGCGAAATTGATCATCTGAGAATAGAAGAGAAGATAAAAACAGGGGATGAAAAATATGAAAACAGCCTATATTCTGGCAAGCTACCGAACTCCGGGCTGCCGGGCAAACAAAGGAAAATTCAAGGATATGCGCCCCGACGATCTGGCAGCACTGGCAATCAAAGGGCTTGTGGAGCGCACCGGGATTGAACCGAGAACGGTCGACGATGTTTATCTTGGCTGTTCATTTCCTGAAGCGGAGCAGGGAATGAATGTCGGTCGTGTTGCCGCGATGAAAGCGGGAATGCCTGTAGAAATTCCAGGACAGACGATCAACCGTTTCTGCTCGTCCGGTCTTCAAAGTATCTCCATGGCAGCCGAACGGGTAATGCTTGGGTTTGCAGACTGCATCGTCGCTGGTGGCGTAGAGTCCATGTCCTGCGTACCGTTGGGTGGACTGAAATACAGTGCCAATCCTGGAATGGTGGAAAATTGGCCGGAAGCATACTGCTCAATGGGCATTACTGCTGAACTTGTTGCGGAGAAATACGGTATAGACAGGATGGCAATGGATAGTTTTGCTGCCATGAGCAATGCCAAAGCAGCCAGAGCTATTGAATCGGGTACATTCGCCGATGAAATAATACCTGTCGAAATTGAGCAGAATCGGCTGGTCGATGGAAAGATTAAAAAGACCAAGGAACTCGTTACCGTTGACGACGGTGTCAGACCGGGAACAACCGTTGAAACGTTAGCCAGAGTCAGGCCGGCATTTAAGGTCGGGGGACCGGTTACTGCCGGAAACTCTTCTCAGATGACTGATGGTGCAGCCGTATCACTTGTGGTTTCGGAGGAATATCTGAAAAAAATCAATAAAGAGCCAATGGCTCGATATATGTCGTTTGCAGTGAAGGGAGTACCTCCTGAATTCATGGGAATAGGACCGATTGCAGCAATTCCCGCAGCATTGCAGATGGCAGGACTGGAACAGCAGGATCTGCAGCTCATAGAACTTAACGAGGCGTTTGCCGCCCAGGCACTTGCCGTTATCAAGGAGCTGGGGTTGGATCCGGATATCATCAATGTAAATGGTGGGGCCATCGCTCTTGGCCATCCACTTGGCTGCACTGGTGCCAAATTGACGGCAACCTTGCTGCACGAGATGGGGCGCAGAAAATTACGGTATGGCATGGTTTCAATGTGTATCGGCGGCGGAATGGGTGCCGCAGGAATTTTTGAAAAATTATAATGTGAAGATAACCTCATGAGGGAAAGACAAATGACTGATAATATAATGAAAGGTGGAGAATACCTGATTGCAGAGGTTGCATGTGAGGATATTTTTACTCCGGAGGATTTCAGTGACGAACAGCGACAGTTTGCTGAAACCACCGAGCAGTTTGTAGAAAAAGAGATTGTTCCTCACCTGGAAGAAATTGAAAATCAGAATTTTGATCTCGTTGTCGAGGGCATGCGTAAATGCGGCGAAATTGGTCTGTTGATGATGGATGCTCCTGAGGAATATGGTGGGCTAGAACTCGACAAGGCCTCCTCGATGCTGGTGGCCGAAAAGATTTCGGTCGGAGGGTCCTTTTCAGTTGCCTATGCCGCTCATACCGGTATCGGTACACTGCCGTTGATTTATTACGGGACCGACCAGCAGAAAGAAAAATATCTTGAGAAAATTATCTCCGGCGAATGGTGTGCGGCCTATTGCCTGACTGAACCAGGGTCGGGCAGCGATGCTCTCGGCGCTCAGGCGTCGGCAGTGCTGTCTGAAGATGGCACACACTACATTCTAAATGGTATCAAGCAATTTATTACCAACGGCGGATTTGCAGAGTTGTTTACCGTTTTTGCCAAAATCGATAAGGAACACTTTACCGCATTTCTTGTTGAGAAGGGTTTTGAAGGTCTTGTTGTCGGGCCGGAAGAAAAAAAACTCGGTATAAAGGGTTCGTCGACAACCCAGATCATCCTGGACAATTGCAAGGTTCCTGTCGAGAATCTGCTCGGCGAAGCGGGTAAAGGGCATAAGATTGCCTTTAATGTCCTCAATGTCGGCAGATTCAAGCTTGGAGCTGGGGTAACCGGGGCCGCGAAAATGGCTCTTGTCACTGGTATCAAGTATGCAAACGAGCGGAAACAGTTTAAGCGAAAGATCAGCAGCTTTGGAGCTATTGCCGAAAAAATTGCGGACCTGACTGCCGATCTTTTTGCTTCAGAATCACTTGTCTACCGGTTGGCAGGACTGCTGGACAACAAGCTCGCCACCATCGACAAGGGAATCGACGATTATTATGTCGAATACCAGAAAGGGATCGAAGAGTACGCCCCTGAATGTGGCATCTCAAAGGTGTTCTGCAGCGAGGTCCTGGCCCGGACTGTCGATGAGGTCGTGCAGATTCACGGCGGCTATGGTTACGTCAGTGAATATCCGGCAGAACGTTATTACCGTGATGAGCGTATTAACCGGATCTTTGAGGGGACAAACGAGATTAATCGGTTGCTGATTCCCGGCATGATTCTCAGAAAAGCGATGAAAGGCGAGTTGCCGCTTCAGGCAGAAGCGATGAAAGCCTTCGAGTCCCTGATGACCCCCAGTTTTGACGAATTGGATGATTCAGTAATTTTTGCGGCTGAAAAAGAACTGATTAAAAACTTGAAAACTCTTTTCCTGATACTGTCTGGTGTCGGGGTCCAGAAATTCATGGACAAGATAGCCGATGAGCAGGAAATCCTGATGGCAGCAGCTGATATTGCCATCCAGATTTTTGCCCTCGAGAGTACGGTGCTGCGAGCTGAAAAACATTTCACCAAAGCAAGCGAGAACAGGAAAGAATTGCTAAAAGCCGCGGTGAAAGTATTTGCCTTCAGTGCCACCGAAATCACAGGATCGGCTGCTAAAAAAGGAGCATTTTATGTAGAAGAAGGTGATACGCTTACCATGATCCTGTCAGGAATAAGGCGATTTGCAAAATATGATGCAACCGGCCTCCTGGCCGCCAAAAGGCTGCTGGCAACAGCAGCATGCGAAGAAGAAAAATATATTTTCTCCTGATGAGGGAACCGGGTCCCGGCAACCTCCTTTTGGAAGAGAGCCGGGACCAGAGGGTATGTCTAAGAGCTTGGTTGTTTCTTCTGCTGATATGATACCAACGCAATATACCGTAGATACGCCCTATATGGTTGGCCCGGTACATTTTTATACCATTGAGCGAGGCGGTGACCTGGTATTGTTTGATACCGGCCCGCCTACCGAGACAGGGAAGCACTTTCTTCAAACCCACGTTGACCTCAGGCGTCTCAAGCATATCATTATCACCCATTGTCATATTGATCACTACGGGCAAGTATCCTGGCTTGAGAAAAACAGTGATGCTGCAATATATCTTCCCTATACAAAGACTATTCGGTCGCCCAAGTTATCGGTCGCGTTTTTGGAAAAGAGATGACAGACCCGTTCCATGTGTACTTGAAAGCCTCTGAGATAATGTTCATGATTGACCTGCTGGAGAATCCGGAAACGTTACGAACGGCGCTCCAGCAGATTGGGCTGTTTGACAAGGTTAAAGATAATTTTGAGCGGGTTGTCGCATAACCCGATACGGTCGGCTGGAGCATGTTCATGAATACCTGTACCAGGCAAAAGAGCAGATTGTCTCTGAGTGTTCCATACTGCCCGAAGTAATGGAAGAAGAAATTTACAAACCGTTGCAGGAACAGGAATCAATATCGATCACGCTCAAAAGCAGGGTGAGCGATCTGTCTGGAAACGACATAGCTATTGCCTTTACCACGTGGCAGATTAAACCATGGGACCAGGTCCGGACGAAACGCTGATAGAGTGGATTGTTCTATGCACTATTGGCCATGAAAGAAAGAACTACCAGGGAGATTAAGGAGATGTAATGAGAGTAATGAATCCCAAATCATATTCTGCAGATTATCAGGATCCATGTTTTCAGGATCTTGTTAAAAAAACAATCGGTTTCTTTGAAAGCAAAGGATTGAAACAGATAAAAAAAGACGATCAGTCCATGGTCTGGTATGACGATTTTCTCGAATTTATAAAAAAAGAGAAGGTCTTTGCCACCCTCCTGACCCCTGCCAGATATGGGGAAGGAGATAAACGCTGGGATATGAGACGTCTCTGTGAGTACAATGAGATACTCGGATTCTACGGTTTGTGTTATTGGTATGCCTGGCAGGTTACCATACTCGGGCTGGGGCCGATCTGGATGGGGGACAATGAAGCACTCAAAAAACGGGCAGCCCGGTTGCTCGATGATGGTGGACTGTTCGCTTTCGGACTTTCAGAAAAAGCTCATGGTGCTGATCTTTACTCGAGCGAAATGACTCTGTCACCAGAAGGTGATGGCGGGTTTCTGGCAAATGGCTCCAAATACTATATCGGTAACGGAAATTGTGCTGCTCTCATTTCCACATTTGCCAAAATGGAAACCACAGGTGATTACGTTTTTTTTAGCGTTGATCCCTCCCTCCCCCAATATGAATGTGTTAAGAAAATAGACACATCCGGCGTTCGCCAGGCATATGTGGCCGAATATGCTTTAACAGATTATCCTCTTACTGAGGCGGATATTATCTCTTTCGGGAAGCATGCCTGGAACTCTTCACTTAATACTATCAATATCGGTAAATTTGAGCTTGGCTGTGCCTCCATTGGAATCTGTTCACATGCCTTTCACGAGGCCCTGAATCATGCTTCTTCAAGGAGCCTCTACGGCCAGTTTGTTACCGATTTTCCCCATGTTAGAAGAATTTTCTGTGAATCATATGCCCGCCTGATGGCAATGAAACTTTTTACCTGGCGTACCGTCGACTATCTAAGAGCTGCTTCCGATGATGACCGAAGGTATCTGCTCTTTAACCCCGTTGTTAAAATGAAAGTAACTGGACAGGGTGAAAAGGTTATCAACATGCTGCATGAGGTCATTGCTGCAAAAGGATATGAACAGGACACTTATTTTGAGATGGCCATTCGTGATATTGGCATGCTCCCAAAGCTTGAAGGCACCGAGCATGTCAATATGGCGCTGATTATTAAATTCATCCGCAATTACTTCTTCAACCCGGTTGACTTCCCGGAGGTGGCTCGCAGTACAGAAATCTCCGATGACCACTATCTCTTTAACCAGAAAACAGGTGGTCTTGCCGAGATCACCTTCCCCAATTATCAGCGAGCCTATGAGTCCGTTTCTGCAGCCAATGCAGCCATTTTCCGGGAACAGGTTGAGCTGTTCAAGACCGTGTTGATAGAGGCTCCACCCAGTCTGGAACAGCAAAAAAACATTGATTACATGCTTGCTGCAGGCGAGTTGTTCACGTTGATTGTTTATGCGCAATTGATTCTGGAAAACAGTAAAATTTATACCATTAATGCAGATCTTCTCGAACAGATTTTTTCTTTTCTGGTAAAGGACTTTTCTGCTCAGGCACTGCAGATGATTTTAAATTACCAGAACAATGAACAACAGCATGAACTTTTCACGTCTATGCTGAAAAAGCCGGTAATTGACGAAAGAGTAAATAATCGGGTCTGGGAACAACATGTATTTGCACTCAAGGATCAGTACAGTATGAGTGTATAGCCCCGGGGAACCAGACGAGGAATAACGATGGGACACCATTCTGACACAAGAGATAACAGGATTCTCAAAGAGAAAAAACGACTGACCCCCTTTGTTCTCGAGGGTGTGAAGAGAAAGGTCTTGCGCGTTGTCGGGGGGATGCGATAGCCGCTAGGTAAAGAGCCTCTGCAGACTGAAATAGAGCAGGGGGAGAAAAATCCCGGGCAGCAGATTTCCGACCCGGATAGCTGTTATTTTCAGCATATTAAATCCTATGGCCAGGATCAGCAGCCCACCGACCGAGGTCATCTGACTAATCGTTTCAGTAACGAGGTAACCTTTCAGAAACACTGCTAACAATGTGATCAGCCCCTGGTAAATAAACACGGCAAGACTGGAAAAAAGGACACCAAGTCCGAGAGTCGAGGCGAAGATGATCGAGGTTACACCGTCCAGCACTGATTTTGCAAAAAGTGTCTGGTGGGTTCCGGTAAGGCCGCTTTCAAGCGAGCCGACAATGGCCATGGACCCGACACAGAAAACAAGACTCGCCGTGACAAATCCCCGGGCAAATGAGCTCTGTTCGCTTGATTTTGATGTTACTTTCTGTTCCAGATAATTTCCCAGCCTCTCCAGCTTTTCCTCGATTCTGAAGAACTCTCCAATCACCGCCCCGATAATTACTGAGAAGATGACAATCATCAGGCTGTCAGAGGTAAGTGCGCTTTTCAAACCGATAAGAACGACAGAAAGCCCCACCCCGCTCATGACAATATTCTTGTAGTTTTCGGGTATACCTTTATTCAGCAGCAGACCAAGAAGGCTGCCGATGATTATTGCCAGGGCATTGACGATTGTTCCGAGCATGTCGTTTTACACTAATCAGTCTCGTTTTTTCAGGTGACGGTGACGATAGATTGATTGCAGCAGAACACTTATACGATCGGGAATCTTTTGCAAAGCCCTTTTTGCCTTATTGGCCCACGGTAAGAGTCAGGCTTAATCGGTAAGAATCTGAAACAAAACGGTTGGTAATCTGGTCGCCTCTTCTGGACAGTTCATTTTTCGAGGCTGGAGAGGAAGATACGGGAGATCGTTTCAGGATGACTGGCCGTTGCTGAGAAAATCGGTTATCCGGACACGGTAACTGACGATATCACCCCTCAGTGATGAGAGACTGGCCATTTTTTCATCTACCAGAGAAATATGGCGATCCAGAATTTCAATGAGCTTTGGTGTGATTGTGTGAAAATCCTGTTCATTTATATCAAAAATATCTGAGAGTTCGTGGATTTCCTTGAGTGATATGCCAAGTCCCTTCAGTTTGAGAATAAATTTAAGTCGTAAGATATCATCTTTATTGTAGGTTCGGGTTCCTCCGCCAATGCGCTCTGTCTTCCCCATCAGACCAATTTCCTCATAGTATCGAATGGTCCGGGTTGTTATGCCAAGTTGTTTTGCCAATACGCCAATTTGAACGGATTTACTGCGTTGTTGCGTCATTTTTTTCCTTTTATATTGATGGAGCCTTTCGTGGTCTGCCCTCTGCTGAAAGAAGAGTGGTCTGTATGATGGACAGGGAAGACAGTCGTCTTAGCTTTACCTTTACGTAATGTTCGAATGTAACATATCATGGCGGTTGATCGACTGTCAAACAAAAAAACCGTGATTTTAAATAGTAATGAGCTGTTTGCGCGACGCCTCTCGTGTCAGGGTTGTTTTGTCTTGACCTTTACGTAAACACATTTTAACTTCCCTGAAGAAATCAGTCCGCTCAAAA
>NODE-479-length-14218-cov-4.45951_pt1 | contig 14218 bp, 15 predicted proteins | sample MGYA00139097_ERZ477577 | MGnify/ENA metagenome assembly ERZ477577 | reverse complement strand
ATACTGATTCAAAAAAACGACTCTCTCTTGTAATAATTTTTTATTTTCACCAAAAAGTTTGAATTCTTGATATTTTTTATAAGAGAGAAGCAGCGATTTTTGAATATGGTCTTCGTTGAGTTTTTTGGCCTGGTTAGCGGCCCTTTGGTAATGGTATTGGGTATAGCGCAATTGTGCGTTATATTTTTTCCACTGGTCCAGAAGATTGGAGCAATAGCGCTCTTGGAGCGTTGAAGGAAGAGGAGTTTTAAGAATATATTCAAGTAAAGAGGTCTCTTCTTCCATTTTTTCTATAGAGAGGAGATAATCTTCTAAGAGCATGACCAATGGAGAAGATTGCAGATAAGAGTCCTGAACGCGAGGAAGCTGACTTCCTTTAGGGGTAACAGGGTCTCCTTTGACACCGCAGGATTCCAAGAGAAGAGAAAAGAGAAGGAAGGCAAGAAATTTCATGGGCCTATTTAATGGCCAATAAAATTAAAATTCAACATTTATTCCAAGAGAGAGTCGTTTTTTTGAATCAGTATCCATTTGCAAATCAGCACGAGCAAACCAACCGGGAACTAAGCGATGGAGAACGGAGAGTCCTATGTGAGGATAGCTTTTCTTACTTTCTTCAATGAGTTTTTTTTCTCCTTCTGCAGGTTCTCCTTCTTCTGTTGTTCCAGCTCCAGGGGCCGTGATGGAATTAATAGTATAACCGAGATAAGGCATGGCATAGAGGTTGAGAGGAAGCTCAAAGGTATATTTAAGGCGAAGGCCATAACTATTTTGACTGGAGTTCAGGTCTTCAGCAGGAAATTTTTTTAGCATCACAAAAGCATAAAAAGCTTCTAGCCATAAGTTGTCGTAGAATTGATAACTGGCATAAAGGTCAAAAGCGGTAAAATTTTCTTTTCCTCCTTTAGCGGAATATCCTTCATGAGAGCTCATGGAAGATCCTAAAATATTATCTGTTTTAATGTATCGATTTTGGTTTTCTTTGATTTCACCGTTTTCGAGAAAAAAATCATCTTCTAGGAGAGTATCTGAAGTGATGAGTTTTTTGCGCAATAATTCTTGCTCAATAGAATCAGCAGTTTTTTCTTTTTTATCAGAGGGAGTTTTTTCTTTTTTATAGAAAGTATCATCTCCTCGGATAATTTTGACAATTTGATTAAAGGTGAGTTTTTTACTAAGATCTTCTCGGTAATAGTGAAGAATTTTGAAGGCAACGACTTTATTTTCTTTTTTTATGCAAAGAGCGCGAAAGGCCTTTTCGTCTTCTAGAAGGACGGTGAAATAATCGCCGGGGGCCAATAAGTTGTTGTTGTTAGTGAGAAGAGCAATAAGTTTGCTAGGAGATATTTTTTTTACCATTTCACTAAAGATACCTTCTTCTGTGGCCCCTCTTTCTGGCGGAGTAGGATTTGTGTTCTCACTTATTTCAAGGCCCATGCCTAAGTTTTCATCTTCATCATCTGCGTACTCTAATTCATCGAGCTCTATTTCATCTTCACTGTTAGTTGAATCATTTGCTCTTGTAAAAGAAGAGATTAAAAGAAAAAAAGAAAGGAATAAAAAAAGTTTGTTTTTCATAAATGGAATTCTACCTTTTTGATCTTTAGGCGGCAATCTTTGCAAGGCAGAGATCTTTTTATTCTTTTTTTTGAGAAGAAAATACTTTTGTCGAAGAATAATTCACGGAGGAATTTGTTCATGAAAACGAAATTTTTTTTATTAGCAGGGCTTGTTTTTTTTACATCTTGCGCTGAGCAGCAAACAGTGACGTCTACTTCTTCTTCGACCTCAAGTGAAGGGGAGACGGGGGAAATGCATCATACGCGAGAAGTTCCCTTTGATGTACAAGAAGATCTCTTCAAAGATGAACCTCGTGAGTATAGTGAAGTGAGGGAAATTACTGAAGAAGAGCAGATAGCAGAAGAGAAAATTCAAGTTGAAGAAGTTCAAGTTGACGAAGGAACCTCAGAGATTATCTCCTATAAAGTTCAAAAGGGAGAGACTCTTTTACAGATTGCTTTTAAAACTTATGGGGACTATGCAAAATGGAGAAAAATAGCTTCTCTTAATCCTAATTTAGATCCTCTAAAGCTCCCCGAAGGTGAAAATATTCAAATAGAAAAACCGTCAGTGAGTTTTGAATGGAATCCAGAAGGACTTCCTTATCAGATTCAAGAAGGAGACTCTCTTGGGGAAATTTCACAAAGTTTTTACGGAATGAGTAAGTTTTGGAAAGATCTCTTTGAGCACAATCGTCCCTTAATCAAAGATCCCAATATTATTTTTGCAGGACTTACGATGTATTGTCCTGAAGAAATTCAAGGTATTCAAATTAAAGACTAAAAGTGAAAAAAGATAAATTTCTTTATAAAAGAGCATGGGCCCTTATCTTTATTTAATTTCTTCTCTGCAAAAAATAATCTCCAAAAAAGAAGGACCGTATCGTTGTCGCTTTTCTTTTCATGGAGTTTATCAAGGTCACTATCTGCGAGGCATTTGGCTTAACCCTAGAGATATGCAAATTGAAGTAGGTGAAGAATATCTTGTGCTGGTGAAGGGCCACTTTGTTCGCCACGGAGAACTCTACGGTGAGCTTCTTAAGCAGCGTTTAGTTGATGAATCTTTTCTTCTTTGATTTTTCTTCCCATCATATGAGGGAAAAAAATGCCTCTTTTTTGTTTTTCTTTCTGTGCGTGTGCGATGCCTTTTCTTGTCACCGATGAGAAAGAACCACTTGCCATGGTTTTAACAAAGGAACATCCAACATGAAAAAGAAACTGCCTTTCTTTTTACTTTTTCTATGCCTTGTCATAGAGCACAATGCGTTAATTGCGAAAAATTATGTCATTTACGCCATCTCTCAAAAAGTCCCTATGGGAGAAGAAACAGAAAAACTCGAAAAAGTTTATTACATCAATATTGGTAAACGCCAGGGAGTCTACCCTGAAACAAAGCTTCAGGTTCTTAGACGTCACTCCATGACAGATCCCCGTGACTCTCGCAAACGCTATCTCCACGAAGTAAAGATGGCCTCTTTGAAAGTGGTGGTCTCTGAAGATGAGCATGCCATGGCCATTATGCATAACAAAAATGAGCAGCTGGACTTTTTGATGAATTATCCTTCACCCATGATTGGCGATAAAATAGACATTGCTTTGAAAAAAGAACCATAACTGCTATTGGCGATTACCTTCCTCCATTGTAGATTGAATAATAGAGAGTATGAGGAAATCGCATGAAAAAATTAAAAGTAGCTGTTATTGGTGCCGGCCCAGCTGGTCTTACTGCGGCCTATACATTGGCCAAATCAGAAAATATTGATGTCCACCTTTATGAAGCGGCACCTCACGTAGGAGGAATGTCGGCCTCTTTTGATCTATGGAATCAAATTGTCGATATTGGGCCGCATCGCTTTTTTAGCTCGGACCCTCGCGTCAATGAACTCTGGCTTGAAGTTATTGAGCGCGATTATGTCATGGTTAATCGCTTAACGCGTATTTTCTACCGCAACCGATTTTTCTATTATCCCTTGAAGGCCTTTAACGCTTTATGGAATCTCGGTTTTATACGCGCCGCAATGTGCGTTCTTAGCTATGCATGGCGTCGCCTAGCGCCTTATAAAGATGAATCAAATTTTGAAGCGTGGGTAAGCAACCGTTTTGGTGATCGCCTGTACCGCATTTTTTTTAAGACTTATTCAGAAAAGCTTTGGGGGATTCGTTGCGATGATCTCGATGCTGATTTTGCAGCACAGCGAATTAAAAAACTCTCACTCTATGAGGCCATTAAAAAGGCCCTCTTTCAAGGAAAAGGCAATAAGCACAAAACACTTGTTGATCAGTTTGCCTATCCCACCAAAGGAACGGGCTCCGTCTACGAAAAAATGGCCAAAAAATTTGAGGAAAATGGGGGCAAACTTTTTCTTAAAACGCCTATCAAAAGAGTGACACTCTCAAATCATCAGGCCACAGGAATTATCCGAGAAGATGATTCCTTTGAAGACTACGATCACGTCATCTCTTCAATGCCCTTGACGTTGATGGTCTCACGCCTCGACGGTGTTCCCTCTATTGTTCAAGAGGCCTGCTCTAAACTGAGTTTTCGCAATACCATTATTGTCTACTTACGCATTGAAGGAGAAAATCTCTTTCCCGACCAATGGCTCTATGTTCACTCAGATAATTTGGCCATGGGACGTGTGACAAATTTTAGCAATTGGACGCCTACCTTGCAGCGCGGAGAAAAAGACACTATTTTGGCCTTGGAATACTGGTGCTATGAAAAAGATGATTTCTGGAAAATGAGCAATGAAGATCTCATTAATCAGGCCACAAGAGAAATTACTGCCACGGGACTTCACAAAAACTGCCCTATCGTCAGTGGGCATGTTCTTCGCGTTAATCGCTCTTATCCCGTCTACGATTCTCTCTATAAAGAAAATGTTCAAGTCATTGAAACTTATCTAAGAACCCTCAAAGGACTTGATGTCATTGGTCGCTATGGTGCCTTTAAATATAACAATCAAGACCACAGTATTTTGATGGGTCTTTTTGCTGCAGAGAACCTCATTGAAGGCAAACTTAAAAATGATCTTTGGAGTATTAATACAGATTATGAATACCAAGAATCCTCTACAATAACTGAATCAGGACTCGTCTATTAATTTATGGAAGAAGAAAATAGCTGTAAAGGCAACTTAGAAAATCAACATCCTCCCCGTGTCCTTGTTACAGGGGGCGCAGGCTATATTGGTCAGGCCGCCGCTTACTTACTCAAGCAGGCCGGATTTTATGTAGTTGTCTTAGACAATCTTGTTAATGGCCACCGAGAAGTCGTAGAAGATGTGCTCAAGATTCCTCTCTATGTAGGAGAGATGGGTGATATTCCCTTTGTGGAAAATATTTTGCGTCAAGAAAAAATTAACAGCGTGATGCATTTCTCTGCCTACTGTTACGTGGGGGAATCAGTGAAAAACCCCGCTCTTTATTATCAAAATAATGTAAGCGAGACTCTGAAATTGCTAGATGCTATGCGTAATTGCGGCGTCAAAAAAATTGTCTTTTCTTCTACCTGCGCTACTTATGGAAATCCTAAAAAACTTCCCCTCATGGAAGATCATCCTCAAGAACCCATCAATGCTTATGGCACCAGTAAGTTGATGGTGGAACAAATTTTAAAAGATTATGAGACGGCCTATGGACTACATTCGGCCTCTTTGCGTTATTTCAACGCAGCTGGTGCTCATCCAGAATCGCTTTTTGGTGAATGTCACGTTCCCGAGACTCACCTCATTCCCCTTGTCATTGATTCGGCCCTCAAAGGAAGTACAAAGAATGCTTTGATCATTAATGGGGGAGACTATCCAACAGATGATGGGACTTGCGTGCGCGATTATGTTCACATCCTTGATTTGGCCGAGGCCCATCTCCTGGCCCTCCAATATCTCTTTGAAGAAGAAAAAAGTATTGCCCTCAACCTTGGAAGTGAAAAAGGTTACTCTATTTTAGAAGTCATTAATATGGTGGAAAAAATAACAGAAAAAAAAGTAAACTATCAGTTTGGCGAGCGACGTAGCGGTGATCCTGCTGTCTTAGTGGCCGACTCGCGTTTGGCCTATGATGTCCTTAATTGGAAAACAACCTATTCGCTGGAAGATATCATTCGTCATGCCTATGCCTTTCACCTCAAGCGTCTGGATACTTCTCTTTGAGTTCTTGAATTTTTTTAATTCGTTTTAAAATAATATTACGCCATTCTCCCTCCGGAAGCATCTTCAGCAGGTCTTTGAGATAGAGAAGACCTAAATCGTATTGATTATTTTCAGAAAGAAGTTTTGTAATAAGAGTCTTTGTTTGAAAAGGCGTTTTAGGACGCTCCATTAGAGGAAGTAAAAAACTCAAGGCCTTTTTTTTATCTTCAAGTTCCAAGAGAGTATGCATCCCTGCATAATAAAGGAGTCGGTCATCTTGAGGGTAAACTTCAAGGCCTTTTTCATAAATTTCCATCGCACCTAAATCATCATCTTTAATGACAGAAAGATAGAGGCCGCCAACAAGGTAGTTTTCATAAAAGTAGGGATGAAGTTTAGCAATACTTTTAAAACGAAGAAACATCCAAGAGTTATAATCTTTTTTTTTATAATGCTCTAGGTCACTTTCAAGGAGAGTTTCAATCCACATCAAGGAGGCCAAGAGCCGTTTTTGGCCAAAAGAGCCAAGAGAGAGAACTTCAGGAGGGAAGTTTAACTCGGTGAGTTGTTTGCTTATTTGAAAATTTGGTCGCACGGGATGAACAAGCTCTGCTAAAATGAGAAAAATAAAAGGGGTGAAAAAAAAGAGTTTCATTCTTTTAAGAATAGCGCGAGAAAAGTATTTTTCAATAAAGATAAGCAAGGAGGTCTCATGTTAGAAGTTATGGTGGAAAACCTGACTAAAAGTTATGGGAGAGGCCTCTTTGAAAGAGAGAAAAAAATAGTTCTTAAAGACATCTCTTTTGTACTTAAAAAAGAGAAAATAACTGCCCTTGTGGGTGTTAATGGAGCAGGAAAAACGACACTTATTAAATTAATTATGAAAATAATTTTCTCTGATGAAGGAAAAATTTTCTATAATGGTCTTCAAGAGGCCGCATTTAAGGAGATGAGTTTCTTGCCCGAGCGCCCTTATCTTTATATGCATCTCAAGGGGCGGGAATTTCTAGAATTTATGGGAAAGCTCTCTTTTTTGGATGACCTTACGATTAAAGAGCGCTCTTTAGAATTGGCAAAAAAACTGCACTTAGAAAAAGCATTAGAAAATCTCATTAAATCTTATTCAAAAGGAATGCAGCAGCGACTGGCCATTATCAGCACCTTCTTGGCCAGGCCTAAAATGGTTATTTTAGATGAACCTTTTTCAGGACTCGATCCTTTTGGTCGGAAAATAGTCAAGGATCTCTTACGAGAGATTAGTGAGAAAGAGAGGACAACACTTTTTTTTACTACCCATCAGCTTAGTGATGTAGAAGAGTTGGCCCAAGAAGTTTTACTTCTCGATGGTCAAAAAATTAAGTTTCATGGAGGCCTGCAAGATCTTAAAAAGAGAAATAAAAAAGAGAGCATCTTTCATGTTTTATTAGAAGAATATGAGGATATAGAAATTCTTCACCATTTATTTAGTGTCTCTTCTTTGTTTTCTGCCGAGGGAGATTTTAATTATCTTTTTGGTCCTTTTACTTCTCTTGAAAAAGATTTTTTCTTGGCCTTTCTTTATCGAGAAAAAATAAAAATAAGAGAAGTAAGGGAGGAGAAGAAAACATTAGAAGATCTTCTCTATCCAGAAGGGGGAGAAAGAAGATGAAATCAATTGTTTACTACACTCTTTTAGAACTTCACCGAGAGAGAGTATATCTTTTTACTTTTCTTATGGGATTTTTCATTGCTCTTGTATCTCTCTTGGGATCCTCACTCTCTTATCAAGTAGGTCAGATGGTGACACTAGATATAGGCCTAGGCGTCTTAACTCTTTTGATGGTAGGTCAGGCCATTTATTTTGGAGTTACAATGGTGGGAGAAGATCTTGCTTATAAAACTCTTTATATGGTTCTTCAGCGAGTAAAAAAAAGAAGAGATTATCTTTTAGGAAAAACTATTGCTCTACTTTTATTGTTATTTTTCAACCTATTAGTTTTGGGGCTTGTTATTTATTTTTTGGCCTCTTACGAAGGAGGGATGAAAATAGATCTTTATCTTTTTTCTTTAATGGGAATTTTTTTTGAATCTACTATTATCTTATTTGCTTCTGTTAATCTTACACTCTATTTTTCTCGTACCATCTCTCTTATGATTGCCATTTGTATTTATTTTATAGGTCATTCTCTTCATTCTGCTTTGGAGATTATCGAAAAAAAAGGATCTTTTTTGGAAGTTTTTTTCCTGAAAGGAGTTTTTTTCGTCTGGCCAGATTTTCATCTCTTTAACCTGAAGCAATATGTTTTATATGAGCAATTCTTGCCAGAAAACTTTCTCTCGAGGGCCTTTGCTTATGGTTTATGCTATTGCTTTTTTCTTCTTTGTCTTATGGTGATACGTTTTGAGAAAAAACAATTAGATTGAATAAAAGAGGATTAAGTACAAGATGTTGTATTTTATTTATATAAAATTTTTTAGCTCTTTAGTAGGAGCAATGCTGGGAAGCTTTGCCAATGTTCTCATCTATCGACTCCCCCGAGAAGAAAGTCTTTTAACTCCAGGATCACATTGCCCTCATTGTGAGAAAAAAATTCCTTTCTATTTAAATATTCCCGTGTTGAGCTTTCTTCTTTTAAAAGGAAAGTGTCATTTTTGTACTAAAGAGATTCCGCGCTCCTATTTTTGGATAGAACTCATTTCTTTAACTGTGGCCTTCTTTTGGGCCCCTTCTTTTATAACGGCCTATTCCCTTTATGAATTTTTTTTTAAGATGACTGTTTTTGTCTCTTTTTTATCCATCATTATCATTGATTTAAAACATCACATTATTCCCAATGAAATAAACTTGTACCTCGGAATGATTTTTCTCATGCAGGGAATTTTCTTTAAAAGCTATTCTTTTTATCTCTATGGATTTCTTATTGGTTTTCTTCTTCCCGCTTCTGTGGCCGGTTTTTTTTATTGGAGAAGAAAAGTGATGGGACTTGGAGGAGGAGATATTAAGCTCTATGCCGTTTTAGGGCTTATCCTTGGGCCTTACGGCATTATGATGAATATTTTCTTCAGCTGTTTTCTTGGCGCCATTATTGGACTTATCCTTATGTATACTCACAAAATTCAACGAGAAACCCATCTCCCTTTTGGACCGGCCATTATTTTTGTGGCCTTCTTTCAACTATTCTTTCCTGACGCGATTACTTTTCTTAGCTCTCTTCTCTTTAGGTTTTGAAAAAAGTCAAGAGCGGTGAAAAAAAGGCCTTATTTATAAATTTAATTTATTTGATTAAGGTTTAAGCTAGCGACCGAGAACTAGCAAGAGGGTATAATTTTGGCACAGAGTTCTTCGAGAATTTCAGACATAATGAAGATTATCTTTAAGGTTGGGGCCAATCACCTTATTGGGATTGATGTAGGCTTTAGCTCTATCAAAGTCGCTGAAGTTATTCGCTCAGGAAAAAAATTTCAATTAGTAAATTTTGCCTACGAAGACTTGCCAGAGGGTTCTATTATTGACGCTGAAATTCATCAACTTCCTGAGGTGACAACAGCACTGATTAATTGCTTTCAAAAATCTGGTATTAAAAATAAAAATGTCGTTCTTGGCCTTTTTGGTCCCAGTAGTACCATGTTTAAGAAAGTGGAAATATCTCAGGGAACTAAAGATGAAATGGAAGATCAAATCTTCTGGGAGGCCGAACAATATCTTCCTTTTGATAGTGAAGATGCCAATATCGCTTACCATATGGTGGGAGAAAATGAAGGGGGAGGAATTATTGTTATTGTGGCCGCAGCTAAAAAAGAAATGGTTAAGGTATACAGTGACTTAGTTGAAATGTCTGGTCTAACTCCTCATGTTTTTGATTTAAACTTAATGAGTATTTCTAATTTGTATGAAGTGACGGCATCTGAGGATGAGAAAAAAGAAAATCCCAATACGCTGTTTGTTGACTTTGGTGGGCAATACACCAAACTTATGCTGCTTAAAGAAGGTATTCCTGTTTTTTCAAGAGAAATTAATCTTGGCGGTTACAATATAACAGAAGATATTCAGCGAAAAATGGGCATTACTTTTTCCGAAGCAGAAAATTTAAAAATTTTTGGTGATGGGCAAGGAAATTACCCCGAAGATATCTTAACCATCATGGCCAGTAATATGAGTAATGTTATTGGCGAGATAAAAAAAACTATTTCTTTTTATATGACAACTGTCAATCAAGATAATATTCATTTTTGTTATATAACAGGAGGCTCATCGCTTCTTCCTGGTTTGATCGATAAATTAGCAGAGGCCTTAGAGGTTAAGGTTAAATTATTTGATCCCTTGGCAAAAATGTCTATTTCAAAAAAAATAGAAAGTGAGGCCTTAGATAATTTTGTCCGCTACAGAGGTGCAACAGCGCTAGGGCTGGCCTTGAGGGAGATTAATGAATGATAAAGATTAATCTTCTTTTAGAGAGAAAAGCATTTCGGATGCCCGTTATCCTAGGTTTTGACTTAGGGTTGTTAAATTTTAAATGGATTATTTTTGTCGTCATTTTTCATTTCATTGCTCTTCCTATTATTAAAGGTCGTCTTGATTCAGAAATTAAATTAACTCAAGAAGAATTTAATAAAACTAGTAGCTTTTTGCGTGAGTTACAAAAAAAAGAAAGTGACTTGGCCCTTTTTTCTGACTTGGCCCTTAAGCTTGAGAAAAATGAAGTAGCTCTAAAAGAGAAACTAGAAGTTATTAAAAAAATTATAAAATTTAAAAAAAATCCAGATCAGTTGATGCTCTATATTGCAAAAAATATTCCAGAAGACGTTTGGATTGAAGAGATGAATTTAGAAAATGAATCTCTTGTTATTGTGGCCTATTCCAAGTCTTATAAAAGCATTGGTATTTTTATTGAAAAATTAAAAAAATCAATATTTTTTGAGAACAGTGTACGCTTAGAGAGCTCAAAGACAATTACATCATCAAGTAACTCTTATCGCTATGAGGCCTTTACCTTGGCCATGAGTATTGTGAGATATAATTAATGAAGATTTTATCAAGTATATTTTTATCTCAGTTTCACTTTGTTATTCTTATTAACACTATCTATAATGGTTATTTTTTTTATCAAGAAGGTGATATTCAGTTAAGAGATCTTCAAGAAAGAGAAGCAAATTTATTTGCTAAAATAAAAATAGCTAAAAGTAAAATAGAGAAATCAAAAGAGGTAGAAGAAGACTACGAGTCTAATAAAGTTCGACTGAATAATATGATTGGGCAAATTGAACAAGTTCAAAGAAAACTTCCCGATACAGTAAATGATACAGAAGTGTTAGATCTCTTTTCAGAGGAAGCAAAAAAAATAAATATCTCAGGCGTTCAGCAAAGTCCTCAAAAAGAAGAAAATAAAGAATTTTATTTTTCTAAGCAGTATCAATTTAAAGGGGTTGGGACATTTTTGCAGATTCTTCTCTTTTTTGAATCCTTGTCAGAAAAAGATCGTCTTTATAATGTAAGAAATTTAAAAATAACGAAGTCTAAAGAAAAATCAAAAGGGCGTTATCAGCGTTTAGATTTCACCTGTTTAATTGAGGCCTTTCGATACAATCCTGAATACTCTAATGATATAAGAAAAGACCTAGAAAGCACGCCCAGTAAAAAAGATATTTCACCAACAAATAAAAAGAAACCTTCTCCTGGAGCTAAGAGAGGTGGTGATGCATAAAATAGTATTAATATTTTTTTATTCTATCCTCTTTCAGCAACTTCTTTATGGAAATGAAGGATTTAGAGAAATTAATATGTCTCTTGAAAAAAGCAAAATACCCGATCCACTCTCTTTAAGAGATCCCTTTAATGCACCTATTTTAGTAGCGCCAGTAGATATTGATGAACAGCAGGGATTTTTAAAAGATGGAGTTTTTACTAATATTAGAACTGTTGGTGAACTAGAGGTGGGGAGCTTAGAAATTAGCGGTGTTGTTATTGGTAAAGAGAGAAGGGCCCTCGCTAAATCAAAGACGGGAGAGACGATTATTTTAAAAGAAGGAATGCTTCTTGGAAAAGATAATGCTGAAATTAAGGCCATCTTGCCTGGCGGAATAATTTTAGTAGAAAAAATTATCAATGTTTATGGGCAAGAAGAATATTTAGAGACGGTAATCCCAGTGAACAAGGGTATTGCTCGCAAATAACTAATAGAGAGTGTGAGATGAAAAAATTTTTTTTCCCCATGAAGATGTTGTTTTTTCTGGTGATCTTTTCTTCTCTTTGCTTTGCAGAAGAGCAAAAAGATGAAAGATCGGAGGATACGGCCAATTTAACTTCAATTGACTTTGTTCAACGAGGTGAGATCTCTCAATTAGTTTTAACCTTTGATAGAAAAGATATTGCCGCAGAAAAAATACATAACAAAGAAGATAAACAGATTCTTGTTGATTTAAAAAAAGTAAAGTCAACAGATCGAGTTCTTCGTCCTTTTGATACCTCTGAATTCTCAGGAGCGGTGGTTTTTGTCTCTCCTTATCGAAGAAAAGAAGAAAAAAATGTTGTTCGCATTGCCCTTCAATTGAGAGATAATATTCGCTCTGCATTGGAGAAAAGAGGAAACAAAATTATTGTTAATCTTGAAAATCGCTTTGGCTCTTTTAGTGAGCAAGATTTATCTAAATTTCAAGAACAAGAGAAAATGGCCAACTTAGGGCAAAGCACAGATGTCATTCTTGCACCTAAAAGCGATAAAATTGAAGATATTTTAGAAAATCTTACTTTCTCAGGTGATAAAAAGTATGTGGGGAAAAAAATATCTTTTAACGTGAAAGATATTAATGTGGAAGATCTTCTCAAAATGATTGCTGATACGTCGGGCTTTAATATTATTCTCGATGAAGACGTAAAAAAAAGTGCTCCTTTAACACTGAATTTGGCCGATATCTCTTGGGATCAAGCTCTTGATACTATTTTAAATATTAGTAAACTTTCGGCGAGGAGAAGTGGTAATATTCTTTTAGTAACAACGCAAGTGAAGGCCGCTGCAGAAAAAAAACTACAAGAATCAATGATGAAAACAGAGCAAGCTCTCGAGCCACTTGTCACAAGAATTTTTCCTATTAGCTATGCCGATGCAAAAGATCTTATTGCAAATCTTAAAGAATATGCCACCCAAGGAAGAGGAAGTATTAGTTTTGACAAAAGAACAAACTACATAATTGTTAAAGATACAGTGGATGCCATTGAGAGAATGAAAAAGATTATTGAAAATCTTGATACTCAAACCCCTCAAATCCTTATTGAGGCCAAAATTGTAGAAGCTCAAGAAGGATATGGAAAAGAATTGGGACTCGCCAATGGGTTTAAGGTTGGCTACGATCCTGTTGGGCCACTGCGCGAAGAAGTCGGTCCTGGTCTTAGTTTTTCTTCTATTTCAGAGTCTTCTGCGGGAGGCCTCTTAGGTGTAACTGTAAGTGCTTTTAAACGTCTTGTTGGTCTTGATTTTAAATTACAAGTCTTAGAAAGTGAGTCAAAAGTTAAAATTATCTCTAGTCCTAAAGTAACCACGGAAAGTAATAAAACGGCCACCATTACATCAAAAGAGACAACTTCTTATGCCAGTAGGGCCACCACCACAGCGGCCTCTGGAACGGGAGCTGAAGGGGAAGATCAAGCAGGACTTGTGACCTTTGAATCAACAGACATTAGTTTAAGTTTAGAAGTAACACCGAAAGTGACAAATGAAGGTGCTATTTCGATGGAAGTGAAGGTGGATAAAGGAACTTTTGGAGCAAGACCCTTTGCCTTTGCTCCGCCAGATAAAATTTCAAGCTCTATTAATACAAATGTGTTGGTGGATAATGGCTCTACGGTGGTTATTGGTGGAATTTTTTCCAATGTCCAAACAGAAGATCACTCAGGCGTCCCCTTCTTAAAAGATCTTCCTCTTGTGGGATGGCTTTTCAGAACTGCTTATAACCCCACGATTTCGAAAAAAGAGCTGGTGATTTTCCTAACTCCTCGCATCCTCAATCAAAAAGAAGCTGGTCTTGAAGATGTGGCCATAGGAGAAGTTCTATGAAGCAAAAATCTTCTTCGGCCATGATAGAGCGCTATGAAGAAAGATTAAAAAAAGATAAACGCTCTTTGAGTTATGCCCCCCTCGCCGATCTTTATCGCAAAAATGGACTTTTTGATAAGGCCCTTGAAACCCTTAAGCAAGGACTGACTTTTCACAGTGATCATCAGCTTGGCAGGCTTGTTTTGGCCCGAGTCTACTTTGATGAAGGAAAGATTGAATTTAGCTATAAAATATTAAGACCTCTTGTTGAAGGAGATCCTTTGGATTTTCTTCTCCACCAACTCTATGCTCCTATTTGTGAGGCCTTGCAATTAAAAGAAGAGGCCCTTAAAAGTTACAAAGTTCTCCTCTATGAGAGACCACAAGAAAAAAAGTTTCAAGAAAAAGTGCGGGAGCTAGAAGAAGAAACACAGAGTGATTGGAAGGAGAAGCTAGAGGAGAAATCTTTTGCTGATCTTCTTGTAAGAAAACCTTCTTTGAAGGAGGAAATAAAAGAAGAAGA
>NODE-478-length-14243-cov-8.02756_pt1 | contig 14243 bp, 11 predicted proteins | sample MGYA00139097_ERZ477577 | MGnify/ENA metagenome assembly ERZ477577 | reverse complement strand
CCAAAGACTACACCAACTAAGTTCCCAGCAAAGCTCACTAGATAGGTGAATCTCTGTGTAGAGTAAAGGTCAGATACTATTCCAATCACCCTTTTGAACGGGTCAGCTAAGAGTCTATAAGCAGGGACAACCCTTGTAAGATAATCTGGTCATTATTTTATAGTATTGGTCTTGGCAACCCTAACGCAAAGAGCATATCGCAGCGGTTAATACTTTTCCTGTGCACCTTCCGATAGATGATTGGGGCGATGCTTGGCAGGATTTATAGAAATTGATTTTCAAAGAATCTCCGATTGAGTTTTGATTTTTACAATTAGGATATAATATTTTTGATACTGCTATTTTGCTGACGTTAGCGACATGCTGACGGTAGTATGTCGCTCCGTCAATAATGACGGCAGTAATCACAATATGATGTATATGCCTCAAGTTCAGTTGATAGTGGACAGGAGGGGACAAAAAGGGACTGAAAAGACGCTCGGTGGTTAGCTATAAGTTAGCTGAAAACAAAAAACCCTCACAGCGTTAAAACTGTAAGGGCTTGATATTACTAAAAAGCTATTGGTGCCGGGACCAGGAATCGAACCAGGGACACACGGATTTTCAGTCCGTTGCTCTACCGACTGAGCTATCCCGGCACCGAATAGAGCTGCTTATTTACAAAACATCACCGATTGTGTCAATGATTTTCCGTTTCAGACGCGGCTTTTTCCTTACTACTTATCGTCTTTAATTGTCAGACCACCGAGATCAAGATTAAAGTCCAGATCTTCATCCATGTCCACGCTTGACGCCGCATATGCTTTTTCAGGTTCTGCAGCTGGAGCTGCCGTTTCAGCAGCACCTTCCTGGCCGCCGACTGCCGCTTCAGCGCTGCTCAGGTCAAAGTCGAGATTACTGAAATCAAGGTCATCTTCAGGCTCTGCCAGAGGAACGTCACCTCCTGATTCTGCCGCGGCTTCCATGGGCTCTGACTGATTCATCTCCGCACGTGGTTCTTTCAACGGTTCTTCAGCGGCAGAACCCTCTGGCGGTAAAAGATCTGATATATCATTAAGTTCGTCAGGAAGATCCATAGCGGGGGCGTCTTTTTCTTCTGATTCCTCGGCTTCGTCGTCAAAATCTTCGAAGCTGAAGGTGTCGTCATCCGGGACATCTTCAAACTGTCCAAGATCTGCCGATAAATCAGTACCGCCATCTTCATCGTCACCAAATGTTGCAGCTTCATCAAAATCTCCAGCGAGTGGAAGATCTTGGTCTGCATCATCACCGGAATCGAGATCAAAATCAATTTCACCCCCTTCCCCTTCATCGTCAATGAGTATTTCAAGGTCCGGATCAGTGAACTCGATTTCACCACCGACTTCTGCTGCCCCCTCGATCTTTAGTTCATCTTCATCTGGAACTGATATTTTCAAGAAAGAAGGAGTATTTACTTTTAGAGTGCTGCCCTGAAATGCTCTTGTGGCATCAGAAATATCTTTATTGCATTTCAAACAACTATCTAGATTATCAAAAGAAATAAAGCCACATTTGGGACAGCGCATCGGTTAATTCCTCATTAATATCAAAATCAAAAAGCATGTTTATAACAAACAACATGCTGCCACCTCGCTACCTACCCAGTATCGCACATTTTTTTGAAAAAAATCAAGGACAATTGCTGCTTTTCCTCTCATTGAGATAAGATCGACCAATCCATGCCAATATCACATGCCGGGGCAGAATGTGTCAGGGCACCAATTGAAATTATATCGACTCCCGTTTTTCCAACTACCTCAACCGTATCAAGTGTCACTCCGCCAGAGGCCTCAACAAGAGCATTTCCATCTATGATTCTAACGGCTTCAGCCATCTTTACCGGGGACATATTGTCGAGCATGATGATGTCTACCCCGCAATCAAGGCACTCCTGGACCTGGAGCAAGGTGTCGGTTTCTACCTCGATACGAAGCGTGTGCGGAACATGATTCCTGATTTTCGCCACTGCTTTTTTTATGGAGCCACAGGCGGCAATATGATTGTCTTTTATCAAAATACCATCAGTAAGGTTATATCGGTGATTGTTGCCACCCCCGACAGTTACTGCATATTTCTCCAGCACTCGAAGTCCCGGGGTAGTTTTCCGGGTATCACAGATACGCGCCGGATACTCTTTGACTTTCTCGACGAATGCTGCAGTAAAAGTGGCAATACCTGAAAGCCGCTGCAACAGGTTGAGTGCAACGCGTTCGGCTTTTAAAAGATCAATTATCGGTCCGTCAACTGAGAGCAGAACATCTCCGCGCTCAACCAGTTTCCCGTCTGAAACAGCTGAACCAGTTTCAATTCCAGGATTCTGGGTCTTAAACACCAGCGCCGCTACCTTGTCTGCGCCTGCAATGATAAAGGATTCTCGAGCTACAAGACGGGCTGCACCTATCTCTTCCGGTTCGAAGATAGACTCACTGGTAAGATCACCCCGCCCAATATCCTCAAAGAGAAACGAACGGATGATTTTTGTCAGAAGGTTTGTATCCATTATGCGATCAATTAAAAACTCATTTAAGCGGTTCAGGTAAGGGCAATATTTTTCAATCTATCCTCTGCCTCGGCAATCCTTAACAGTCGGCTATCAAGCTCTTCTTTTTTATCTTTCTCTTTTGACACAACGGCATCAGGAGCATTGGCTAAAAACTTTGCGTTACCCAGTTTTCCGCTTACCTGTTTTAGACGAGCTTCTACCTTAAGCCGTTCCCGGCCAAGCTTTTCTAACTCGCTGTCAACGTCTATTAACCCTTTCAGCGGCACATAAATTTCCACATCGTTAAAAATATAGGTGGCAGCGTCAGATGGCTTTTCAGTTTCCGGCTGAACATGCAATCCGTTTAACCGAGTCATATCCGCAATGGCTGAAGAAAAAGTATTTACAAGTTCTGCCTGCTCGTCACTGATATTGGTGACAAATGCTTCAATTCTATGGGATGGATGTACATCCGCCTCTGATCTGATATTACGAATTCCAGAAATAATCCCCATCAGCATAGCCATCCGATCTTCAGCTGACTCGTTGAGCCACTCATCTTGTCTTGCCGGATATTCCTCTTTCATCAACACCGTTCGCTCACCAGGCAGGACACTCCAGATTTCCTCTGTCACAAATGGGGTAACAGGATGTATCAGTTTGATAACCGTTTCAAGAACGACCAGAAGAACACCTCTGGCCTGATTTTTGGCCTGCTCGTCGTCGCTGAAAAGATCGGCTTTAATCCATTCCAGGTACCAGTCGCAGAACTCATGCCAGACAAACTGATAGAGTACCGAGGCAACTTCATTAAAATGATACTCATCAAGCCCCCGGCGAACGACATCAATCGTATGAGCGGTGCGACTCAGAATCCACTGATGAACAAGCGGCAGGTCTTTCGGGTGTTTGACGTAATCCCGAATGGAGTCATCGCATTCACTTACATGCATTAAAGAGAAACGTGCAGCATTCCACATTTTATTAATAAAGAAGCGATAACCTTCAATACGGTCTTCATCCAGTTTTATCTCCCGTCCCTGAGCCGCAAATGCGACCAAGGTAAAGCGCATCGCATCAGTACCATACTGTCCCATCACTTCAAGCGGATCAATAACATTACCGGTCGACTTGGACATTTTCTTGCCGTGCTTATCCCTGACCAGCGCATGCAGGTAGACATCCCGGAACGGAACCTCATCCATAAAATGGATACCCATCATCATCATACGGGCAACCCAGAAAAAGAGGATATCAAAACTGGTAACCAGAATCGAGGTGGGATAGAAGGTTTTCAACTCCAAAGTCTGCTCTGGCCAGCCCATGGTTGAAAAAGGCCAGAGTGCCGATGAGAACCAGGTATCCAACACATCAGTTTCCTGCTCAAGATCTGATGATCCGCAGGAAGGGCACACCTCGGGGCCTGTCGTCTCAACGATGAGTTCATTGCAGCCCAGACAGGTCCAGGCTGGAATACGATGCCCCCACCAGATCTGGCGGGAGATACACCAGTCTCGAATATTGTCCATCCAGCTGTAAAATGTATTATACCAGCTCTTGGGATAAATATTGATCCTCTCCTCACGCACTGCGGCAACAGCCTTGTCAGCCAAAGGCTTTACTGAAACAAACCATTGCAGCGATGTCGTCGGCTCTACCGTGGTTTTACATCGATAACACTGGCCGATCGCATGGTCATAGTCTTCAATTTCTACCAGAAAGCCAAGACGTTCGAGATCGGCAACAATTTTTTTCCGGCATTCAAATCGATCAAGGCCGGCATAATCTCCAGCCAGCTCATTCATTACCCCATGCTCGTCCATGACCTTGCACATCTCAAGGTTGTGCCTGCGCCCAATTTCATAATCATCGCGATCATGGGACGGGGTAACTTTCAGTGCTCCGGTACCAAAATCTTTCTGCACATGATGGTCAAAGACAACAGGAATAGTCCTTCCGGTTAACGGCAGCGAAATCCCAACATGTGCCAGATGAGCGTAACGCTCATCATCCGGATGAACAGCAACCCCGGTATCTCCAAGCATGGTCTCCGGCCGAGTTGTTGCCACAACAACGTCTCCCGAACCATCAGCAAAAGGGTAGCGCAGATGATACAGCTTGCCTTTACGATCTTCGTGGTCCACTTCATCATCGGCAAGTGCGGTAAGGCAGCGTGGGCACCAGTTGACAATATAGTCGCCCTTATAAATCAACCCCTCTTTATACAACCGGACGAACACTTCGCGGACGGCGTTAGACAATCCGTCGTCCATGGTAAAGCGCTCACGTTCCCAGTCACAGGAGCATCCGAGTTTCTTTAGCTGGTTGATGATAGTGCCGCCCTTTTCCTTGCGCCACTCCCAGACCCGTTCAATAAATTCATCACGTCCCAGGTCATGCCTGCTTTTCCCTTCAGTAGCAAGCTGCCTCTCAACAACATTCTGGGTTGCGATACCGGCGTGATCGGTTCCCGGTACCCAAAGCGTATTATCACCACACATTCTGTGATACCGTGTCAAAACATCCTGCATGGTGTTGTTCAGCGCATGCCCGACGTGAAGCACCCCGGTCACATTAGGAGGGGGGATAACAATTGAAAAGGATGGCTTACCATCAACCATTTCTGCCTGGAAGCATTCCTGTTCTTCCCAGGTTTTAAGCCACTTCTCCTCAACATCTGCAAATTCGTAGCCTTTGCTCAGCTCTTTTGTGTTACCGGTGCTCATATTATCTATTTGTTCACTCTCTTTGTTTTCTTCTCTTCTAAATTTAAATCAGCCAGTCGATTTTCAGGACAAGGGGCGCAGATTACCTGCGAAGCCTCAATAATTCAAGCGTTTTTATGGGCCATTAAAAGACTTGCAGCTCTGATGTCAGCGGGGTTGCTGCCGTACATTTTAGCGTCTCACATTCCACGCTTTTGGCAGAAAAAGATACTCATAGACGCCCATGGCATAACGATCGGTCATTCCGGCAATATAATCACAGACCCGCCGATTGGCCGTTTTTTCATCACCCCAGTTACTGCTCGACTCATCCACAAGCCACTCATCACCGTATCTTCTCACCAGCCCATTGGCCAGAAAATACTGGTACAGCTCCCTGATAATTCGCTGAGCCTTTTCAAATTCCTGGTGTACCCGGTGATATCGGTAGACATTGTCATGAAGGTAGGTTCTCAGTCCTGATATCGCCTCAAGCATCTGGTCACTAATGTGAAGCATTCCATCATCTGCCGTCAGCGTCTCTACAATAAGATCCCTGACCATGCAGCCAATACGCTGAGAGTGCCGTTCTCCAACCACCCTCCTGATTTCAGTCGGAACATTCCCCTCCTCGATAATCCCAGCCCGAAGTGCATCGTCGAGGTCATGATTAACATAGGCAATGATATCGGCGAGCCTGACAACCTGCCCTTCCAGAGTGATTGCCAACTCAGACCTGCGTGTGGGGATAATTTCCCTTCTTCCTTTGGAGTGTCGTACAATGCCGTTGCGCACCTCAAAACTCAGATTGAGCCCTCTGCCGTTATTCTCAAGAAAATCCACGACTCTGAGGCTGTGAATATAATGTCTGAACCCCGTTGGGTGCAGTTCGTTGAGTGTCGCCTCTCCAGCATGGCCGAAAGGTGTGTGCCCGAGGTCGTGTCCGAGGGCGATTGCCTCGGTCAGCGGTTCATTAAGGCAAAGCGCCGCAGAAATCGTACGGGCAATCTGTGATACCTCGAGGACATGGGTCAAACGTGTCCGGTAATGGTCACCCATTGGCGCAAGAAACACCTGAGTTTTATGTTTTAATCTCCTGAATGTTTTGGAATGAATAATGCGATCCCGGTCACGCTGGTAGGGCAAGCGAATATCGGATAACTCTTCCTCTTCTGTTGCCCTTCTTCCCCGAGACGCGCTGTTTCTGGAAGCATAGGGCGACAAAATAGCATCTTCTCGTTCCTCAAGCTGTTTCTTGATTGATATACCGATTTTAGGAACAAAGCTCATATCACTCTGCCATATTGAGAAAAAAATTACTCCTGGAGCAACATAATTAAAAAATAAATGCAATTACAGTTGTTTAGCGGCATCTCGCTTAATCGTTACCTCTGCATTCGTCGCCTCACGCGCTCCACGGATATGCCAGCTATGTCACTGTACTCTCTAACTTTTCCTGGATCAATTGTCAAACATATCAACAGTAAGCCTGGTGATTCCAGTCAAATAGAGTACTATAGTTTGAAAATTCTGTATGGAAATTCTTTGTTATTGCCGGGTAATGAAAATCACTCAAAACCAATGTACCTCCATCGCCAGGTTCCTTTTCCGGGCAGCTCTTTATCTGTCAACCCTCTTTCTTTTTTTCCTTCTTGGCAAAGGCGGGTATCAGCTCATCTCTTCGTTTCGCGTCCCGTTTGATCTATCACCGCTCACCAGTTTTGTTTTAAGTACTCTATTCATTACACTTTTCAGCTGTTTTGGACTCCTTGTCATTATTCATTTCTTTAAATCAAAAGATATCGAATAAACAGCAGCGCCCATCAAAAATCTCATCAATTCCTCAATGACATTCCTTCTAAATAATTAAAATCAAACCACAGGCCTGACTGGCGGCATATTGAGCTGAGCCCAGGCAGAGCATTCAACTACCTTGTTATCACATTAAATATGAGATAACATATTGGAACAAACGGGTAACCGAGATTAAACTCTGTTTCCTTAACCCCAGAATACTTCCACGGAGTTTATTTATTATCGCCGTCTCACCGTCCTCTCAAAAGACACTCGATCCTGTCTACCAGTTTATCCAGACATACCTGATTGAAGATTCAGGTGGCGGAGAGAAAATACTGGTCTCAGAACTGGTTCTGAAGGGTCAGCAGCTCACCGATTACCCTGATTTCAAGCAATTGAGCGGCAAAGGCTATAAGAAAGGTGCACTTAAAGCTGGTAATTTCACAGAGTTTTCCGACGATGGGCTGACACTGCATGCACTGGTTGCCGGCTATCCGAAAATCACAATGCAGCAGGAAAAGGATAGTGTTATCCCCGTTGTATCGATTACCCCTCTTGTAAATATTTCGTTTGATAAATTATATGCATCACTGCTCATTTACCCGCCTTTACCCGAGCGAAAAGCCTTACGTGCTGATAATCTTGATGAACTTTTGAAGAGTTCAGGGCTCTGTTACGGAATCGATCAAAACACCGTAGAGAAAGCAAAGCAGATCATCGCTGCCGGCAAGATTGAGATAACGGAAGTCCCGATAGCCGAAGGAACATTGCCAGGCAAGGGAACCGACGCTCATCTTGTCTATGCCATCGAGGTTGGTCCCATAGCTGGGCGTTGCCTGGAGGACGGTTCAATCGACTTCCGTGAACGAAGAATAATGGTCGGAGTCAAAGAAGGCGAAATCATCGCTATCAAAGCTCCTGCAATACCGGGCACCCCAGGGAAAAATGTGCTTGGTGAAGTCATTGAACCAAAGAGTGGTAAAGACATCAGGATCAAAACACTGGGAGATGCGCATTATTTTGAAGAAAGTCTCGACGTCAAAGCCACAAAGGATGGTGTTCTCTCCATCGTCAAAAACAGTACCATAAAAGTATCTTCGAGACAGAAGATAGATGGTGACATTGACTTCAAGACCGGTAACATCGACTCGAAAGGATGTCTTACCATTCAAGGATCAGTTCAGCCCGGTTTCAGAATAAAGAGCAGCGGGGATCTCAAAATCGGTGGTAGTTGCATGTCCGCTCAGGTCGAATGCGAGGCTAACTGTGTCATCAAGGGTGGAGTTACCGGCAAGAGTTCCGAGGTGATCGTCAGCGGTGACGCAGATATAAAATTCATTGAACAGTCAACGCTCAGGGCTGGTGGAATCGTGGTCATTAGATCTCAGTCATATTTCAGTCAGGTCAGCTCTCAATCTGACATCCGCTGCGACCCATCAAGTATTATAATGGGAGGGTCACTGATTGCTGCCGGTAACCTGACGATCGGCACGGTCGGTTCTGAAAACAGTGACCCGGCAACCCTCGGCGCCGGGATTGACCCTGAACGACTCAGCCAATACCAGCAACTGCAGCAATCATTGAGCGAGCAACAGAATCAGCTTATTCAATGGATACAACTGCACGGCAATGCACAGTCAAGAAAAGTAAGAAAGATGGAAAGTGAGATTGATGAAACCAGAGCCCAGCTGATCAGATTTAATCTGATACCAGGTACCGAACTTTTTTCCCGTATTGGATCCGGCTCATCAAGGGAAGAGGTTGAAGAGCAAAACCCACTTTACCATGCCGGGCTGGACGTTGACACAATCAGGATTGACCTGACCGGTACGGCGTACGCCGGTACCAGAATACTATTGGGAAACCGTTCCATGGTGCTTCAAAAAGAGGTGTCAAAGCGACAGTTTAAACTTTCACGTGACATGAAACGGATCATTGCCCTGCCGCTCAGAACCAAATAGCATCCCCGGTTATTTCAACATCTCAAACAGTTAACATTTCAGCGAAAGAGGAGAAAGCAGTCTGGTGTTGAATTGCCCCGCCAGTTTCATTAAGGTAGACTATGGGTCAACGCTCTTTCGCAGGTTAAAAAACGATGGAAAACATCTTAATTTGATAGCGCTATGGCCGAAAAACAGTTGATGAGTAGAGAAGAAAAGAGCTGGATTCTCTATGACGTCGCAAATTCAGCTTTTGTTCTGATCATGGTGACGGCGATCATGCCTATCTATTTCAAGGATGTTGCCGCCCAGGGAATGCCCAATGCTGTTTCCACTGCTCATTGGGGATTTGCCAACTCTGCCGCTGCACTTGTTCTGGCACTGCTCGCTCCGATACTCGGAACCCTGGCTGATTACCGGGACAGAAAGAAGCGTTTCTTCCTGTTTTTTCTGTCTATCGGTCTCCTCTTTACACTTGCCCTGTCATTCATCACAGCAGGCCAGTGGGTCCTGTGCCTTGTACTTTTTGTCTGTGCACGTATTGGTTGGGCAGGGGCCAACATTTTTTATGATGCCTTTTTGGTTGATGTAACCCCACGAAGTAGAATGGATTATATTTCCGCCCAGGGGTATGCGCTCGGCTATATCGGCAGTGTCATCCCCTTTATCATCGTCATCGCTCTTATTCTTATGGCGGGGATAGACGACGGGCTCCCGGTAAAACAGGTCCAGCTTGGTTTTGTTATCGTCGCTCTCTGGTGGATAATCCTTTCCATTCCGGCTATCAAAAATGTAAAACAGGTTCACTTTCTCCCTGTACCGGAATCGCCTCTGTTCAGCAGCTTTCAGCGGCTCGCCAGCACGTTCAGAAACATCAGCAAGCATAAACAACCGTTTATGTTTCTTATCGCATATTTTTTCTACATCGATGGCGTCGGAACCATCATCAGTATGTCAACCGCTTACGGCAGAGATCTGGGCTTTAACATTACCCTTCTCATCGTCGTCCTGCTCTTTATCCAGGTTGTCGCCTTTCCCTGCACCCTGATTTATGGCAGACTTTCAAAAAGGTTTGCAACAAAATCATTACTGATGACCGGAATCATGATCTACTGCCTGGTTACACTGCTTGCGTTTGCACTGCCATGGGTAAGTGATATCCGGATGAAAACAGCACTTTTCTGGTTCATCGCCTTTCTGGTAGCCTCTTCCATGGGAGGGCTGCAGGGCTTGAGCCGAAGTTGTTTCGGTAAATTAATCCCTGCAGAAAAAAGTGCTGAATTCTTCGGATTCTATAATGTTTTTGGAAAATTTGCGGCGATCACCGGCCCCTTTTTGATGGGGCTGATCGCCAGAATTACGGGAGAAACCCGATGGGGAATTCTGTCAATTCTTGTTCTTTTCTTGGCCGGTGCCTATTTCCTGAACAAAGTGGAGCTGGAGGAAAAATGATCATTGCCTGCCGCCCCTCATCCAATGCGTAACAAAGGCTTTAAGAGGCATAGGCTGGTGCCCGTTTTGGGCATTTCGGGAGGCGATCTGAAAGGCAATATCCCATTGCTGCATTAACGTTTTCCAACCATACAGCAATGAATTGCCAGGATCGTAAATATGGGTTGCTTCCGATGTAACTCCATTAATTTCGATAACTTTCAGGTTTTCCCCCTTCTGAAGAGCCTTTTCATTCGCCGCCTTGACGTCAAATCTGCCAAAATAAAACCCTTTATAGGGCCTGGCAATTTTTTCAATGGCAATCAGGAGCTCATCTGAGACCAGGTAGGCTCCATCCAGAAACAATGTCCCGAGGGAATGGGCACCAACGCGCCCCAATTGCACGGATTCTCCAGCAGGAACGATATTGAGAAGTTCTGACTGCAATCGTTCAAGGAAGGTTGGAGCCATGCAGAGCGCACGGGCATCCCGCAGAATCAGCTCTTCGAGGGTGTGGTAACCATCGCCCACAACAAATAGATGTTTTTTTCTGGTAATACTAAATATCCTCCCCGCCTGCTCTTCGGGAAAACGATAGTAAAACACGCCAAACTCTTCACCGGGGTGAAACTCCATAATTATAAAGTCATCGTCAATATCCTTGAGCCAGCCAAACGCATCCTCCTCATTAAGACAGACACAGACACCAATACCCCGCTGTCCTCTATCTGGCTTGAGGACAACCGGATAGTCCAATGAATTCTTTTCCATAAAATGTTTAAAAGTGGAACGCTTATCAGCAACCGATGTTCCCGCCTCAACGAGCTGCCATCTGCCCAGTGACTCCTGGCACAGATCCTTGAAAATTGATGATTTTCGTTCTCCTATAAATCCACTGTCCGGTTTAATTGATGGGTTTACGGCGGTAAAGAGTGTCGGGCGGCGATATCGAAAACAGCCGAGATAAAGAACATAGAGAAACGTTACGCTATTGGTCACATAATAGGGCCAAAACTCCCAACGTGAGATCCTTCGCCACTTACTTACCAGCAATCGCCTACCACGCCAGGAAAAAAGAGGTACGATAAGGCGGGTAATCGTATAGAGGGTAATCAGCAGCCCCAGGAAGATCCAAACTGCATGATCACTATACAATTCAACATATTCAAGCACTTCCCTGCCGATAACCATTGCGCTGAGGACGAGTATCGGGGTCCAGAGCAGAACGGCGACCGCAAAAATGACCATCAGCTTCGTCAGGTTCATTTTCACCAGGCCAGCGGCAAAAAAGGTGGCCGTCCTGGTTCCGGGTAAAAATCTGCTGCTCATGATTAATGCAGCTCCGCGCCGCTCAAACAGCATTTTGCTCTGTTCGACGGTTCTCGGTTTAATGATCCATTTCAGGGGCGGGTGATCCAGCGCTACGACGCCAACCAGATAACCTGTAAGATAAAGCAGGATATCGCCGATATAAATACCGAGAGCACTGGCAGTCACTGCAGCAGGTATAGATATAACAGATTTTGCCGCAAGCAGGCCTGCTGCGATACAGGCAAGATCTTCACTGACCAGTGTCGCCAGTGCAATAACGACGAGAATCGTCAGCTGATTGCTCGACTCCGCAGCATAGTGCTCCAATTGGCCAATGAAGCTGTTAACGGAAACGGCATCACCACTCCAGACAGCTGTCGGTATTCCGATCAGAATGATCAGAGCGACAATCATATGGCGTGAATTAATCAACACGATTCAATGAGATGGTCGTTGGTCCATCAGGACGACACTGTTCAGAAACAGTCCCATACGAGAACCGTATTCTTTCTGGGTCAACCCAGACCTGGCTCAAGCTTACGGTGCGGGCATCAGCACGACTCATCAGCACTGAGTGAGCCGGCAAAGCGGGGTCATGAAAGGTGTGATAGGAAAACAGCTCTTCAGGGGATGGCGACGAAACAGTATCGAACCTGCTATTATACAAATTCTTCCGATGACTCATAATTTCTTCTGGAAGATAACCTGATGAGGTTATCGGGCTGCACACATCACCCTCACTCGAGAATTGAAGGTTATCATAATTCCAGGTAATCAGACCGTGAGTTTTCAGGTCCATGCCAAAAATCAAGAACCCCCTATACGTGCGAAGATCCGTCATTTTAACTGCATCGAAAAAGGACTCAGTATCTCGATGGCTGGCAAGTGATTTCAGCAGGAGTCCCCTGCTCACCGGATTGGCAGCGCCCTCCCTTTTGACCTGATAATTGTTGAGTAAACAACCGATCATCCCTTGTGAATTTGCCCAAATCCAGGTACCGCCACCATCTGTATCAACAGGACTCAAGTAGCTGATACCCCTGGTTTCAAAGCGGCAAGGAATCTCTGCTTTAAGACGCGTTCGAGACTCATCCCGGTTAAAAAAAACGCCATACGTTGTGCCATCCCGCCACCAACTCAAGGTGCACACAACCACCTCCTCATCTGTTTTCTATGTTTATCGGGATACGCGTACCAACCTCTGCACTGCTAACTGTTTCTGCAGTCACCGCATATTTTAATGAGAAAAATTCCAATTGGGATATAGGCCGCCAGCGCCAATGCAGCAATTTTAGGAAAAATAACATGGGTTTCCGGAGAATAAATCAATAAGTAGGCAACAAGCGCCGGCATCTTGTCCAGATGGCAGACGGAAAAGAGGGCAGGAACAAATCGTCTCATCAAATCTGGATGGGTCGATGTTGTTCCGCGAGATGCACGGTAAAGTAAGAACAGGGCAACACAGCATCCAACCAGGTATAAACAGACTCCGACAAACACCTCCAGGCCAAGTGTCGAAGCCTCAGATGCGACCCGCCTTTCTTCTGAAGGAAACCATAAAAATGCAGGAAGAAAGAGAGCACACAGATAGGTAAACAATCCTGCACCAAGGTATTTGAAATGAGAAGCGGTTACCTGCTGCTCATCTGCCGGTAGAGACTTGTCGAGGAAAAGCCAGCCGATAAGTCCTGCCAGGCCTGCTCCAAGTAGAAAGAAGGGCCAGGATGCCCCTGCACCATAAATTGGAAACAACAAACGATCATCAATGGTTGGCATCAGGAAAATGATACCAAAAAACAGGGCTGCCAGAACACCGAATCCCATGAGGAGCGCGCTCATTATTCTCATCAGTCCTGAGAGATAGCAGACTCCTGAGACGACGGAACTAAAACCTGCAATTACTATCCTGACAATCATCTAAACGATACGCTCCCTCTATTGCTCGCAAGTCAGCTAAAACGGAGGCCGACTCGCCTGGACGAACTGATAACACCTCTGTATTTCACATATTTTCAAGCAGGGCTTTAATTCCTGCAGCCTGCACTACTGTCATCATGGCATCACGCTGTCTGAATCCCGCAAAAAGAGCCGCAACCTGAGATCCGAGAAAACGATCATCACTGTCCTCTTCCTGGTCAAGTATTGACAACAGCATGTCTGTATCGCCATCATCAATTGCCGTCACCATATCATTCAGCCACTCTGCCTTGACGCCGTCAAAATGAATGTCACTCAGTGCTTCGAGATAAACAGACATAATATCAGATGAGTGCTCAAAGATTGTATCGTCATCTTTATCCCTGTGTGCACTGAACACTGATTCTATCAGTTTCTTTAATTCCTCAACCGCCATACCAGCTCTCCTGAATTGACTGACTGACAACTAATATCCTACCATTTCAGCATATTGCCTCCTGCTATTACACACTTTAGCCAGGTTTTTTTTATTATCAACAATAAAGAAAGACGGCATCGTAAAAACCTTGATCTACACGTTGCCGCGTGTAGATCAAGGTTTTTGCGCGTCCAGCAAACATTTTCAGCGAAACAAGACAA
>NODE-477-length-14251-cov-6.90589_pt1 | contig 14251 bp, 13 predicted proteins | sample MGYA00139097_ERZ477577 | MGnify/ENA metagenome assembly ERZ477577 | reverse complement strand
CCAATTTGTTACAAATACTGCAAGAAAAAAAACACAAATTTAATTTTTATTACAAAATTGTTATTTTTATACCTCGTTCTCAGGTCCCCCAATTGCGTGGAGCAGCCCCTGGACCACTTCATGCTGGTACTCTTTCCCCTGTATCCGCCTGCCATTCCTATCAAGCACATAAAAAACATCTATCAACTGGCCAATTTCTGTGGCAATAAACGCCTTGTGGATATTTATACCAAAATCCGCCAGGGTTTGAGTTATTCTGTAAAGCTGCCCCTGCAAATCTGTGGCATGGACCTCGACGATGGTGAAGTCGTCAGATCCATCGTTATCCAAAACCACACGTTGTTCCTGACTTCCCGTCAGCTCTCGCTTTCGGCTATAGTTATTCTTCAGTTTTTCATAGAGCCGATAGCTGAGCCCCAGTCGATGGCTTACCGCTTTATCCAGATCTTCATTTAACTTCTGCCAATCCCTCTCCTCAAAGGACAGTTCATCAGAGGGCCTGACATCGATAACGTCAACGACAGTGCCATCCACCCAGGTGAATATCTGTGCATTTACAACGGTAAGGTTGTTGAGCGTCATCACACCACATATTTTAGCCAGCAGCCCCGGGTTATCCCGTGACATAACCAGGATAGACCAGTGATCCATGGATTCTTCCGCTAAAGTCAGCGATTTCTGCCTGATCACACGGTAATAATCCCGATGAATCTTCAGGTGTTCAACGATGGTTCCAGGAGTGAAACTGTTGAGGTAGTCGGCCGAAAGATCTGTAACGCTCATTCTCAACCCCGTTTCGCTACTTACCAGGCCGGCCACCTGATCACGCAACCATTCAGCCCCTTCCTCAAACTGTCGATCAACAATAGCCGGCATCTCTTCAGCGTCGCCCATATGGGCAAGATAAGCATCTACCTTGAGATACATATCCCGCATCAAAGTTGCCTTCCAGTCACTCCATGCCGACGGACCCGTTGCCTTTGAGTCTGCAACTGAAAGGAGATAGAGCATTGCCAAACGCTCCGAGTTCCCTATAGTCTCGGCGCACCGCTTGATAAACGCAGTATCATTGAGATCCCTCCGCAAGGCATTTTCCGGAATGAAAAGATGATACCTGACCAGAAAACTCAGATCCTCGACCTCACCATGGTCAAGGCAAAGGCGCTCGCCTACCATCTCTACAAGATCAGCTCCGTATTCAGAGTGATCGTGTCCTGAATTTTTTCCGATATCATGCAATAGAGCGGCAAGATATAACGGCTTTCTACGATCGACACATGCCGCTATCTCAGGCTCTTCGCCGACAACCTTGTGAAGTTCAGCAACCGCCTGGATCGAATGACGGTCAACCGTATAGATGTGATAAACATCATGTTGCGCCAGCGTGTCTATCCTCGCGAACTCGGGAATATAGGTTCCAAGCAAACCGGTCTCGAGCATGGCTTCAAGAATCTGCAGAACATCCCCTGACGATATAAGGATTGCCAAAAAAGGGTTGGCCATTCGAGGAGATGAACATATTTTGGGCGAAATCAGGGCAAGATTTTCGGTTATGGTCATCTTTGACCGGTGATGAACCGGAACACCGTAACGAGATGCCGCCAGAAATGTCCGCATCAACAGATGAGGCTTGGCCCTGAGCTCCTCGATACGGGCGACGAGATGTATTCGGTTTTGCCTCAACTCAATGCAGTTTTCGATTTGACGATCAGCTACCTTCAGCCCTGTATCACCGAGGCCAAGGACCTCGTTAATATGATCAAAGAATAGATCTGCAATGACAGCAATGGTGCGCAGGTGGCCATAAACATCTCGCATGAAATGCTCAACACTCAGTGCCTCTTCACCGTCCTGGTAACCAAAAGCGGCAGCCATTTCCTCCTGCTGCTCAAAATAGAGCTGGTCGTTCTTTCTCCCGCTGATATAGTGGAGCCGGTTTCGTATTCTCACCAGCATATTGTGAGCTTCTTCAAAACGCTGCCCCTCTTTCTCAAGCAGGAAACCGGCATCAACTATTCCCTGAACACTATCTATGCCAAAAACAACTTTGGCAGACCAGACCATTGCCTGAAGATCGCGCAGCCCTCCCTTACTCTCTTTAATATTGGGCTCAAGGAGATAACTGTGACTGCCGTAGCGCTCTCTTCGCTCCTCACTATAGCGGTTCATATTTCGAACAAAGTCATTGCGCCGCCCTTCAATAAACTTTTGACGATAGGCATCTATGAGTTCATCGAATAATCCTTCAGAGCCAGCCACAAGGCGGGCATCAAGCATTGCGACCTGAAAAACAAAATCCTTTCCTGCCTGAACCATTGATTCTTTTATGGTTCGGACACCATGACCGACTTCATATCCGGTGTCCCAAAGTGGATAGAGAAGACCATTCGCCACGTCCCCAACTTGTTTCCGGAGTTTAGGGCGAAAAAGAATCATCAGGTCGATATCTGAAAATGGGAAAAGCTCCTGTCGGCCATACCCGCCAAGAGCCACGACAGCTACCTGCGAATGCAGATCAGCGATTTGAATTCTTGAAAAACAATCCCTGATAAAATTGTCGGCAAGAAGGCTATGACTTTTTAAGAGTGATGTCCCGCTTAAACCGCGGGACCACAAATCGTCAAGAGCCTGTTTCTGTGTTTTAAGCACTGCTTCCATCGTCATCAGACTGCGTCACGATTCTCTTCACCGGTCCTGACACGAACAACCCGTTCAATCGGCAGTACAAAAATTTTCCCGTCTCCGATCTTTCCTGTATTTGCAGATTCACGGATCTTCTCAACCACCTGCTCAACCCTCTCTGCAGGCACAACGATTTCAATTTTCACCTTTGGAATGAAGTCTACGACGTATTCAGCCCCCCGATAAATTTCGGTGTGCCCCTTCTGGCGCCCATAACCTTTTACCTCAGAGATGGTCATTCCTTTAATGCCAAGCTCATTCAGGCCATCTTTGACATCATCAAGCTTAAATGGTTTGATAATCGCTTCTATCTTCTTCATTGCATTCCTCTCTTGGTATCACGCTTTTTCCCCTTATCAGGGCAAGCGGAACTGCACTCAGCTAGCTGTTGTAAGCAGTTTCGGAGTGTTGTGTTGAATCCAATCCGGCGACTTCATCTTCTTCAGAAAGCCGCAGCCCTATTGTTACATCAATGGCTTTAAAGATAATCCAACTTACAACAAAAGCATAGACACTTACGATAACTGCACCTTTAAGTTGAATAAACAATTGACCGGGATTACCTGCCAATAGACCATCAACCCCGCCTGGATTCACAGCGGTACTTGCGAAGATACCAAGACACAATGTCCCCAAGAGGCCACCGACCCCATGTATGCCGACAACATCGAGCGAATCATCAAGCTTTAAACGACTCTTCAGGTTCACCGCCACATAACAGAGAGCCCCCCCGAGCAATCCGACAATGATAGCCGAGTTCGGACCCACGAATCCCGCCGTCGGTGTGATTGTCGCCAAGCCAGCAATGGCCCCTGAGGCAGCACCAAGTATCGTAGGCTTCCCCTGGGTCAGCCATTCCATTGCTACCCACATAGCCATACCGGCCATACCGGCAAAATGGGTTGCCACAAAAGCAGTAGCTGCAATTTCATCAGCTGCAAGAGCAGAGCCACCATTAAATCCAAACCACCCAAACCACAACAAGCCCGCGCCCAGGACTGTCATGGGCAGGCTGTGTGGCATATAACTTGTTCGCCCATAGCCCTTTCGAGCCCCGATTACCAGCACCCCGGCAAGTGCCGCCATTCCGCAGGTTGCATGAACCACAAGCCCTCCGGCAAAGTCAAGTACTCCCATCGCCCCAAGCCAGCCACCATTCCCCCAGATCCAGTGACAGACCGGATTGTAAACAAAAACAGCCCACAGGACTGAGAAAATAATGAAAGGCACGAACCTTACCCGCTCGGCAAAAGCTCCGGTAATCAATGCCGGGGTTATAATTGCAAACATGCACTGATAAACCATAAAAACGGTCTGTGGAATCGAGGTGGCGTAGATGTCGCTTGGCGCAGATGTTACCCCATTCAGGCCAAACCACGAAAGATCGCCAACCAATCCACCGATGGTTGGCCCAAAAGACATGGAATAGCCGATATAAACCCACTCTATAGAAATAAGAGATATCATAAACAGACTCTGCATGATGGTGCCCAGTACATTTTTACCACGGACCATCCCCGCATAAAACAGGGCCAGACCTGGAGTCATCAGCAATACAAGACCAGCAGAAGCGAGGATAAAGGCGGTGTCAGCTTTGTTCATTTTCTTCTCCTTTTCGACCTGTAAGCCACAGTAAATGGGAATAGAAATCAAGACTTTTGTTACATTTTTGTAACTTTTTTGTATTATTGAGACACGAAGATAACATGGATGGAATATTATTCAATATTTTTTTCTCAAATCGGCTAAGGGTAAGCCATTATTTTTCCTATCAAGCACCGTTATTACAATGAATTACTGTGCTCTCTCTTTCTCCCTGTATCTTTTTTTTCAGTTTTGTGACAACTTCGATTTTTTTGCGCGCTTAACAGTCGTTACCGTTTTAGTTCAGGATCAGTTAATTTGTGGAGATAATCAGGAATTTACCTTCTCCAATATTGACCTTTAAAGCCAGACGTGCTTTTAATTCTTACATTGTTGCTTCCTCTTGCTTGCACAGCAAAGAACTATCCGGAGAAGATAAATGAAAGTAAACGGCACACATTACCGAACAATATGGCCTTCATCAGATAATCCCCTGGCGGTTAATGTCATTGATCAGCGCAAGCTTCCCTACCGCTTTAGTACTACAACGTTGACCTGTCTTGAAGACGCCCATGCCGCCATCAAAGAGATGGTTGTTCGAGGGGCTGGTCTTATTGGTGCTACAGCAGCATTCGGTATGCACCTTGCTGCTGCTCACGCACCTTCTTCAGATTACTGGCAAAACATAGTAGCTGCTGGCGACTTCCTGAAAACTGCCAGGCCAACTGCTCGAGACCTGGCCTGGGCTGTTGACCGTAGTATTGCAACAGCACAGCCTGCAGATCCACTCGATTTAATTCGTCAAAAAATGTTCAGTGAAGCATGTTCCATCGCTGATGAAAACGTGCAGTTTTGCGAGCAGATCGGCAGACATGGAATGAAGCTCATCCATGACGTCTGGATCAAAAAGAAAAAATCATGTGTGAATATTCTTACCCACTGCAATGCGGGCTGGCTGGCTTTTGTTGATATCGGCAGTGCTACTGCCCCCATTTATGCAGCACGGGATGCAGGAATTGATGTTCACGTCTGGGTAGACGAGACTCGTCCGTGGAATCAGGGTTCCCGATTAACTGCATGGGAACTTCAGCAGGAAGGAATCCCAAACACACTGATAACTGATAATGCCGGGGGGCATCTCATGCAGCAGGGCGAAGTGGATCTGGTTATTGTTGGAACGGACCGGACGACGCACACCGGAGATGTGGCAAATAAAATAGGAACCTACCTCAAAGCCCTTGCTGCCAGAGACAATGACATACCATTTTATGTGGCCCTGCCATCATCAAGTTTTGACTGGACACTTGACAGAGGGGGTGATATTCCGATAGAAAGAAGATCAGGAAAAGAAATTACAACTATTACTGGTATCACAAAAGATGATACACTAGAAATGATTACCCTGGTTGCCCCTGGCACCAAGACTGTCAATTACAGTTTTGATGTGACACCTGCCCGGCTTATCAGCTCCCTGATAACAGAGCGCGGAATTGTCAAGGCGGAAGAGTCAGCTATTCATTCAATGTTTCCGGAACATGCAGCTTCAGTTCCGGCTCGTTAAATTGCAAGGAGATCTGTATGTCGCACGGTGAGAAGCGCAAGTTTATCAGATGGGATTCTCTTCATTTACTTGACTATATTGTCACCCATAGCGACGGGAAGGTTGGCCGCTACTCCATGGGAAGAACATTAGATGTCAGCGTAAACGGGCTGAAACTTGAGACTGTTTATTCGTTGTCTTCTGTTGAAAGCCTTGAAATTACAGTAGGAGTTGAAGAAGACCTTATTGATCTTCAGGCACGTATCACCTATACGGAAGAATCCGGTGACCGGTTTATATCCGGGTTGGAATTTGTCAAAATGTCAACAGAAGGACGGAGAATATTAAGACGTTATATCGACGCCTTTCATGAACAAAAGCAGAAAACGCAAAGCATCAAGTAAAGACAAGATCCCATCCTGCGGACGAACATATCACACCCCAGGCTTAATTATAGGTTTCGTCCGTACACGTCCTCGAACCGGACAATATCATCTTCTCCCAGGTAACTGCCGATCTGTACCTCTATGAGTTCCAGCGGGATTACCCCTGGATTTTCCAGCCGGTGCATATTGCCTGCAGGAATATAAGATGACTGATCTTCATGCAGCAATATGACCTGGTCCCCATTTGTTACCTTTGCCGTTCCCTTTACCACGACCCAATGCTCATGGCGGTGGTGATGCATCTGTAGTGAGAGTATCTGGGATGGATCGACCGTTATCCGTTTAATCTGATAACGGGGTTGGACAGACAAGACCGTATAATTCCCCCACGGCCGGTAAACAGTCTTGTGAAAACGGAATTCATCGCGTTTCCCTTTTTTCAGCCTGGCAACAATTTTCTTAACGTCCTGGGACCGTGAAAGCGGTGCCACCAGCAATGCGTCTGATGTTTCAATAACCAGGGTATCGGTAAGGCCCACTGCCGCGACCAGCATATTCTCTGAGCGAATCAGTGAATCTTTTGTATCTTCGAGCAGGACATCGCCCTGGCAGACATTGCCGTCTGCGTCTTTTTCTAAAACTTCATAGAGTGCCTGCCATGAGCCGATGTCACTCCAGCCGAGATCGGCGGCCACCACAACCGCCCGAGCAGTTTTTTCCATCAGCGCGTAGTCGATGGAATCATCCGAACAACGCTCCATCTCGTCAAGTTCGAACCTGAAAAAACGATCATCCCGGCGACCTTTGGCAACGGCTTCTTCCATACATTCGAGAATAGCGGGCGCATGTTGCCTCATTTCATTGACAAAGGTTTCAGCGGTAAAAGCAAACATACCGCTGTTCCAGTAATAATTTCCCTCGGCGAGATATTTTTCAGCGACCTCGAACGGCGGTTTCTCCTTGAACGATTTTACTCTTCCACCATCACCACATTCGATATAGCCATAACCTGTTTCAGGACGCTCAGGCTCGATGCCAAAGGTCACAACCGCTCCCTCGGCCGCACGCTGAGCACTCTCCTGGACTGCTTTCTCAAAAGCATCAATGTTCCTGACCAGATGGTCAGCCGGCAATATCAGTATGACCTGATCGTTCTTGCCCTGTGTATTAACAATATATTGGACAGCGCCCGAGATAGCCGGTGCTGTGTTTCGCCCAACCGGTTCAAGAAGAATTGTGTAGTCGTTGCCAATTCCGAGCTCATCGACCTGAGACTTGGTTATGAAACGATGCTCCTCGCCAACGACAACAATCGGAGGTAACATCCCGGAAACTGCACTGACTCTGCTGACGGTTGTCTGTAAAAGCGAGGTCTGGTCTGTCAGTGATAGCAGTTGCTTGGGATACATTTCACGGGACAGCGGCCATAATCGAGAGCCGGTGCCTCCGGCCAGAATTACCGGTTGGATTGTCTGCATATATTTCTCCTGGGAATCGTTTGGGCCCCGTCTGGCAGAACCCGGCAACTATTATTGGCGAATCAGCTCTAAAAGTTCGCCAGTTTTCTCTTTTAACAATCTCTTATCACCCCGGCTTTCGACGTTGAGCCTCAGCAGAGGTTCTGTATTTGATTTCCTAATATTAAAGCGAAACTTCTCGAAGGCAAGACTCAGCCCGTCTATTTCGTCTTTTTCTCCCCCCTGAAAATGTCGCTCTACTCTTGCTATCGCCGCATCCGGGTCATCGACCACCGAATTGATTTCTCCAGAAACCGGGTAGGCCTCCATACGCTCAGCGACAAGCGCCGAAAGAGATGAACCGGACCTGCTGATAATCGAGCAGACCAGCAACCACGGGATCATACCGGAATCACAACAGCCAAAATCACGGAAATAATGATGGGCAGACATCTCTCCACCATAGATACTGTTTTCCTGCCACATCCGCTCCTTGATGAGTGCATGACCGGTTTTGGTTATTACCGGCTGACCACCTGCCGCGACGACCAGATCCTGAGTATTCCAGATCAATCGGGGATCATAAAGGATCTTACCGCCTCGCTCATGTTTGAGCATCTCAAGGGCCAAAAGACCGACCAGATAATAGCCTTCAATAAAATTACCGTTCTCGTCCCAGAAAAAACACCTGTCAAAATCACCATCCCAGGCAATTCCGAGATCAGCCCCGGACGCGACTACCGTGAGTGCGGTTTCCTCTCGTTTCTCAGGTAACAAAGGGTTGGGCACTCCGTTGGGAAATGTGCCGTCAGGATTATGGTGCAGCCGGACAAATTCTATCGGCAATCGTTTATCGAGTAGATCAACAACCGCACCGGCACAGCCATTTCCGCTATTTACCACCAGTTTCAGCGGGGACAAGCGTGACGGCTCCACATAACCAAGCAGATGTTCTATATAACTGGACTTATCAGAAATAGTCTGCTGCCCGCCTCTCTGTGTAGCCGGTTCCGGCAGGCTGCCCGAACTGACCATATCGGCCATCTCGAAGAGACCATTTTCTCCGGTAACCGGTCGTGCCTTCCTGGTTACAAACTTCATCCCGTTATAATCAGACGGATTGTGGCTGGCCGTTACCATTATACCGCCTTCAACACCCTCGTCGACCATACTGAAAGCAGCATGATAAACTTCTTCGGTGCCGCACAGACCAAGATGCAGGACATTAACGCCCATTTCGTTAAGTCCCCTGGCTACGGCTGCGGTCAGTTCAGGGCTTGATAGCCTGATATCATGGCCGAGAACAACTTTGGATGGCTTGTAGATCGTAGCATATGCCCTACCGATCTTCAGTGCCAGCTCACTATTGAGCTGATCCGGGATCCGTCCCCTGATGTCATATGCTTTAAAACAAGCAGGTCTTGTCAGTGTCATTGTCCGTTACCCCATATATCCCTGTGGTAGATGTCCTCTTGCAATCGAAATTATATCTTGCCGTCAAATCAATAAAGTAATACTTATGATACCCAAAGGCTGTTATATTCTGGTGCACTTTTGTAACGCAATGTACCCGCACCAGACTGGTAATGTAAAGATTTACTGACAAATTCAGGAATTTATGAAAGGAATAATACTTGCCGGAGGATCAGGAACCAGGTTGTATCCGTTAACCAAGGTGTTGAGCAAGCAGCTCATCCCTGTATACGATAAACCGATGATCTATTACCCGCTCTCGGTGCTCATGCTCGCCGGCATCAGAGACATCCTGATTATATCCACCCCTCACGATATGCCCTCTTTTCAGGAACTCTTTGGAGACGGTTCTCATCTGGGATTATCAATCACCTATGAAATCCAGCCGAGCCCGGACGGGCTTGCCCAGGCTTTTATCATTGGAAAATCTTTTATCGCCAACGACTCTGTCTGCCTCATCCTCGGAGATAATATATTCTTCGGTCCCGGATTTACTTCAATTGTCCAGGAAAGCTCGCGCCTGACAGCGGGCGGACTGATCTTCGGTTATCTCGTTCGCGACCCGGAACGTTATGGCGTGGTAGAGTTTGATGGCCAGTACAATGTCCTTGGCATTGAGGAGAAACCAAAGAGACCACGATCAAAATACGCCGTACCCGGCCTTTATTTCTACGATAACGATGTTTGCACAATTGCTGAACAGGTAGAGCCATCGGAACGGGGGGAGTTGGAGATTACCGATATAAATCTCGAGTACCTGCGCAGGAATAACCTCAAAGTTCAGCCACTTGGCAGGGGATTCTGCTGGCTCGATACCGGCACCCACGAATCGCTGCAACAGGCCTCAAGCTATGTCCAAGCGGTGCAGGAGCGGCAGGGACTCAAGGTTGCCTGTATTGAAGAAATTGCCTACCAGCTGGGATATATAACCATTGACGAACTGGCCACTCTCGCCCGGGATACACTTAAAAATCAGTATGGCCAGTATATAATGAATATTATTCGTGATAATATCCCTCTCGAAAACAATTTCTCATGAAAATACTTATTATTGGCAGCGGTGGCCAGCTGGGCGCCGACTGCATGACAATTCTTAATTCGAATCATGACATTACCGGTATCGATTATCCTGACGTTGATATCGGGGAAAGAAGCAGTGTTATAAAGGCCTTTGAGCACGTAACCCCCGAGTGTGTGATCAATTGTGCCGCCTATACTGCTGTTGATAAATGCGAGACTGAGCGTGACGTCGCCTGGAAAATTAACAGTGACGGACCACAATATATCGCAGAGATTGCTGGCTCATGTGGTTGCAGAGTAATTCACATCTCAACTGATTATGTATTCGATGGGACCAGGAAGATTCCAAATCCATACCAGGAGGATGATCCGGTAAATCCACTCTCAGAGTACGGCAGGAGTAAGCTGGCCGGAGAGCTGGCGACCAGCAGATACGCGAAAGACTCAGTGATCCTCAGAACGGCATGGCTCTATTCCGCTCACGGCCCCAATTTTTTAAAGACCATGCTCCGGCTTGCTCTCTCTGACCCGCATCGCCCATTTACCATCGTCAACGATCAGTACGGCTCCCTGACCTGGTCTCACACCCTCGCCCGCCAGATTGAACCATTAATAGAGAGCTCGCTTCGAGGGGTGGTGCATACGACTTCGAACGGATACTCATCATGGTACCAGGCAGCCTGTTACTTTCTTGAAAAAATGCAGCTCCCGCATTCATTCACGCCCTGCACGACCGAGGATTACCCGACTCCTGCTCATCGTCCGGCCAATTCAATCCTGAAGAACAGTGTATTGGAGCAGAATAATATATCGGTTTTTAACTCCTGGCAGGAAGATGTGGATCGATTTGTGAATCGATTCAGAGACGATCTTGTCAGGGAAGCTCAGGCACTACTTGACAAGTAATTCTTCCTCTATATTGGTGTGGTACTGCTCAGGCTGCAGGCGGGACTTTGTGAATCCAGGGCAGTTAAGGTCTCTTCAGTGCTGAAGTCTGTGATCAGCCGTTTAATACACCCTTTATATTCTGACCCCAGTGCAGTCAGCCGAAATCCAACGAGGAAAAAATCCGGATTTGTGTCAGGTCTACACCACATGCTTTTTGCATCGATCACAAGTTCGGTACGCCCACCTATATCCTTGGGCAGCCTCATTCTCAAGCGAAATTCCTGATTCAGCTGGATCGGCTCATCACAGACAAGCATCGCCCCCTTTGTCGATATATCGACAAGGTGACCAAGAACACGACTGCTCATTCCATCAAATATGCGGAGATAAAAAACGAGATGCCTGCGGGCAATCTTCCTTCTTTCTTCTGCTAATCCTCTTGTCCCTGATGTTGCCATATTTGCCTCAATCAAGTGGAACGAGTTCCACCCTGCCGCTGGCTCCAAGAAGTTCTGCACAGATTACCAGAACCCCCCGTATGCCGATTATCTCTTCTGCCGTCTCAATCGCCCTGTTCACACCGTCTCTCGGTTCTTTGTAGTTACCGACCTCGTTGCCGATCCTGGTTGCCGCCGCATCTGCAAGAACTGCTGAATCAGCAAGAACCGTCACAGAATCTGCTATGCCAAGGCTTAATGAATGACCGACCGTACCGGATGATGTGCAGATTCCTGCCGGCATCTCATCAGCAGCCAGCTTTAAACCAACCCGGTTGCTGAGCGGTGACTGCCCAGCAAAAACAGCTATGGTACAATCACTGCTTCGCTGCAGATAAATATCACCGCCATTTTCTACAATAACCTCATTATATCCCTCGTCAATTAACCCCTTGCAAACAAACTCTGCTATGGCACCGGCGACAGCCGCCATTGGCCCCACGGCTGCGCGCATGCCTGCAGTCAGCATAGCTCGAATAATGGGCGGCGCAAGGTTGTTGTCCGGTAACGGGGTGAGGGATGTTGCAAATTCTGGATAGACATCAATATAGCGTTCTACCTGCAGTCTAAACTGTGCAGCCAGCTCATATGCTTTTGTTGAAACATCAGACTCAGCGAGGATATGAAGATCGGTCTCCCTTATTTTTATGTAGCTTGAACAAAAGCCAGATTCCTCGGCCACTCCCCGATACGTTCTCTTCCTGTACGACTCAGAACGGCGTGTCTGGTGAGCATGTTTTTTCATGATGTCTGGTCACTATTAGGAGCGGGTCAACACACGCTGTTCACTGTTTATCCGGCAGGCTCAGCTCCTTTTGAGGATCTGAGTCATTGGGCTTTTTATCGGCACCGCCATTGCCGCTTTTCTGGTTCAGCAACTCCTTTACACTATCAATGGCAATCGCCGGCTTCTGCTGGCGAAGTGCCTGCCTGACGTTCTCGTCCTTGATCACCGCCCTGGTTGTTTCCGCAAATTCATTCAGTGTTGGACAGCTCACACAGGATTGCAGCATTTTATTTTCGGGAGCTACCACCGCCCCGATGATCATATGGCCCAGAACAACGAGAATCAGTGCCTTTGCAAATCCAAGCAAAGCACCGAGTATCCGATCAAACCAGGGTGTGATCGTTATCTGGATAACTTTCGCAACGACCTTTCCCAGCAAGGCTGCAATTACATAGGTAACAACGAAAAGAATAACATAGGCTCCGATAAAGACTATTTTGCCATTATCGGAAAAGTCAGATAAGAACGGCAGCAGCTCATCATGGTAACGACTGGCGGCAAAATATCCGAGATACAGTGCCAACAGGGGCACAACCTGTTTCAGGAGGCCAAGCCACATGCCTCGGGCTATGAACAATAAAAAAACGCCAATAACTACAAAATCATAACCACTCAATTGCAAACTTTCCATATTGCCCTCTTGCACAACAGAAAAACAGTCATACTTTCTCTGCTGGCTTTAAATGATACCCTCTAGTTAGCAGGGCAGCTTCAAATTGCAATAATTTTTTATATTCTTTTAGTATGTTATCATCATCAACAGACAATCCGGTTCATCCATTACTTCCCATCAGCCTGAAAAAACTGATTTCATCGCGGGCTCCTGAAGAGAAGCTTGCAGTCTCTATGATCACCATTCCGCCAGGTTTGAATGGCAGTGAAAAAGAGGTTGCCGAATTATGGCTGACAGACGAGGAGCAGACTCAACTGGGTCATTACACATTTACCAAAAGAAAACATGAGTGGCTTTCCGGTCGAATCTGTGCCAAGCGGGCGACCATTGACCTTTTGAAAACCAACAACCTTTCTCAAACGGTATCTGCTCGTGACTTCTCTATTATCTCCAATCCCTCGGGACGTCCTTCTTTAAACCTGAAGAGTCTTCCATTCAGGTCTTCTGATATCGATATTTCCATATCCCATTCACATGACATGGCCGTCGGCCTTGCCGGCCATGGTCGATGCGGTATAGACATCCAACTTCTCAGTGAGACGCTCTTCAAGGTGAAGCACCGTTTCTGCGCAGATGTTGAAATAGCAATACTTGATCAGCTGGCCGCTGACGAGCTTGTCCAGTTGGGGTTGCTCTGGGTAGCCAAGGAGGCAGTCCGGAAATGTCTGAGTGAGACGAGAATTGTCGGCTTCCGGGAATTGAAGCTGACCCTTGCTGCCGAAGATCACGGTTATTATCTCCTTCAATTCCAGCCCAATTTAGAGGGAATTACAATCACTCCTGCCAACCCGCTGTCAGTTATTGCCCATCATGACGATTCTTATGCCATAGCAGTCTGCACCATAAATTAAGAGCCATGTTATGCCAGAACTACCTGAAGTTGAAGTTGTCAAAAGAGGACTTGATCCACACCTGCCGGGAAGGATAATTACTGACGTTCGTCATGATGGCAAAAAATTACGAACCGACGTTCCATATCAGGAGATGCAAAAGCGCCTGTTGGGGGCTGAAATTGTCACCCTGAGGCGAAGAGCGAAATACCTCATAATGGAGATGAGCAATCGTGTGCTGCTGATAATCCATCTCGGAATGACAGGCAAACTTGGACTCTTTGAGAAATCCAGACCGGATATGGTCCACGATCATGTTGCCTGGCTGCTCGATAACGGCCTGGAATTAAGATTTAATGATGTGCGCAGATTCGGCTCAATATCTTTGATCAAAACCGAACAGATAGCGACTCTTGAGGATACTTTTTTCAAAA
>NODE-476-length-14254-cov-5.02479_pt1 | contig 14254 bp, 18 predicted proteins | sample MGYA00139097_ERZ477577 | MGnify/ENA metagenome assembly ERZ477577 | reverse complement strand
TTTCTAGGGTCTCCCGGCGAGCCTGGGTTTGCCCGCTATTTTATTCAGCTGCCTATCCTTGAATTTCACCGGGTTGTTTTTCGCGCACTTCTGATCTTCATCGCCATTCATCCCTCTCAGGTGTTTTCCAGCCCTTCGATGAATGGGTTTGACCTGACCGATGCACTTGGGTATTGCCGATTTTCGGCCCTTACAGCAAGACATTTGTTATTTCGAACATGGCAAGAAACCCGGCCAGTAGCATGAAATACTGAGCGGAATTGAAATTGAGCCAGGGAACCGGGAATTCGAGTATGACCAAAGCTCTGTCCGGGCCGCCAGTTCACAGCCAGCAGGTTAGTGATGTACCGTGGAAGAGAAGTGCGGGGGAAACAGGTGTGCCCTCTTAAACAAGCGCCGGATACCGTCAGCGGCCGCCTGAAACATTTCCCTGAGCAGCTGGACGCGCATGCGTTTAGCTTCAGCGATATAGTAGTCATGATCCGGTTTGCCATGACTGTTAAGTTTGATATGCGGTTCGTAGGTTAACTGTGCTTTAGTTTTCATAATTCAACTCATGTGCTCGATCCAGGGAATCCGCTCTTGACAGGGTCATCGCCTGAAGGCGGGGTTCATTAATAAAATATTGATTTAACTGTGTAAGATTCATTAATATGGGTGCTATAATAGTTCCATGCAGAGACGCAGACAAACGATGCTTTCTCATCGAGTAGATGAAAATATTTCAACTATAAGGATGAAAACCCATCAGGAACCTGCCGCCACTCAATAGTCTGCGCAGCTTTGAGGCAGCCGCTCGTCTGAGTAGTTTCAGTCATGCGGCCGAAGAGTTGTGCGTCACGCCCTCTGCTGTCAGTCATCAAATCAAATCCCTGGAGGGCTTCCTCGGTGTACCCCTGTTTCACAGGGAAAAACGCAAGATATTTCTTACTACCGCCGGCGAGAAATACCTGGGTGCGATCGAGCACGCCCTGGACGAGATCGACATCGCAACCCGTCGCCTGCGTGCATCGCCGAACATCAGCTCAGCCAACATCAGTGTGGTTCCAGCCTTTCTCACACGCTGGCTGATGCCGCGAATCCGCAATTTTCAGGAACAGTATCCTGACGTGGAACTTAGACTCAGCGCCTCTACCAGAACCGTCGACTTCCTCCACTCGGATGTTGATATGGCGATCTATTTTGGCCGGGGCAGCTGGCCCAACTCGGAAGCACAGTTCCTCCACGGTGTCACCCTGGTTCCCGTGTGCAGCCCCAAGCTGCTGGAGGGTAAGCGGCCGCTGACCAGCCTGGATGCGCTGCGACACCATACAATTCTCAGGGTTTCCAGCCGCCAGGATGAGTGGAAGCAGTTTCTCGAAGAGGCGGGGATGACATTCTCCTACATGGCTCATAGCATGTCCTTTTCAAGTTCCTCCCTGGCCCTGGGCGCTGCCATTGAAGGCGCAGGGGTAGCCCTTACGGATACCAGGCTGGTGGAGAGGGAGATCGAATACGGCCAACTGGTGGTCCCCTTCGATCTGAAGCTGGAGACCCAAAATGGTTTCTACCTGACCCATCAGCAGGGCCGGCCACTGACCTACGGGATGAAAGCCTTTCGCGACTGGATAGTGGCCGCGATCGAGGAAGACTACAATTAATGCGGTGAAGGCCGGGGCCATCCACCACAGAACTCAGGCTCCCGGGCGGAAAAACTATTCCAGGGCCAGCACGATACGCATCAGATCCGATAACGAACGGGCATTCATTTTTTCCATCACCTTGGCGCGATGCGCTTCCACCGTGGATTGAGTGACATTCAGTTCGCTGGCGATCACTTTGTTCCGCTGGCCACTGGCCACCATTTTCAGCACTTCCTTCTCCCGAGGTGTGAGACTCTCATAGCGCTGCGCCAACTCTGACAGACGGGATGCTTCCCCTCGTTGCCTGGCGTCCTTTTCTATGGCCTTGTGCACACTGTCCAGCAATACCTGGTCGTTGAAGGGTTTTTCAATGAAATCCACTGCTCCGGACTTCACGGCCCGCACGGCCATGGGTACATCTCCATGCCCGGTAATTATGATGACCGGCGGGTGTAGTTTCTCCGCCGAGAGTCGCTCCTGAAGGTCCAGCCCGCTCATGCCCGGCATGCGAACGTCCAGAACGATGCAACCCGGCTGATCGGGATCGAATGCTTCCAGAAACGCCAGCGCCGAACCATAAGTGCTTACCGCCAGCCCCACCGATTGCATCAGCAATTCCAGCGCTTCCCTGACTTCCAGGTCATCATCGATAACGAATACTGTTGGTTCAGACATGCTCGCAGTTCTCCTCTTGGATTGGCAGGATGAATCTGAATACAGCACCAAATCCAGGTTCGCTATCCAGGTACAACCTGCCATCGTGGGCATTGATAATACCCTGGCTGATGGACAATCCCAGTCCCATGCCGTGAAGTTTGGTGGTTTGGAAGGGAGCGAACAGATGCTTCTTCTGTTCCTCACTCACGCCTGCTCCCGTGTCCTTGACCGAGGTAAGAACCGAATTCTCTCCTGATACCCGGGTAACGATGGTCAGGGTGCGATTTCCCGCAGGCTCTTCGGTCATGGCTTCTACCGCGTTCTTGACCAGGTTCAATATCACCTGGTCAATTTGAATATGCTGTGCGCAAACGTGAGGTATAGCATCGTCCAGTTCTGTTACCACGTGCACGCCCGCACGTCGAATATCGACTTGCATAAGCAATAATACTTCCCTGATCAAGGCGTTCATATCCACTGGCTTGCGTTGCGGCTCTTCCTTGCGAACAAACTGGCGCAACTGCTGAATGATACCGCCTGCCCTGCGTGCCTGTGATCCGATTCTCTCCAGCACATCTATCAGTTTAGCTTTGTCTTCATGGCCAGACTCGAGCAACCTGACGCAGGCGTCTGCGTTGGTGGCAATGGCTGTCAATGGCTGATTCAACTCATGGGCCATGCCTGAGGCCATTTCTCCCATCGTGTTCAGCCTCGCGACGTGGGCAAGTTCCTGCTGGTATTTGCGGGCTGCTTCCCGAGCCAGCTTGCGATCGCTGATATCCCGAAATACTACTACCGACCCTATGGCCTGGTTGTCCTCATCCCGGATCGGCGTACTACTGTATTCGACAGGAAAACTGCTGCCGTCTTTGCGCCAGAAAAGGTCATCATCGATAAACCTGGCCCGGTTGTCGGAGAATGTATGGTAGATAGGGCAGTCGCGGAACGGAAAATGCGAGCCGTCCGATTTTGTGTGATGCAGTAGTTCATGTTGTTGAGAGCCGATGATTTCATAAGTCCGCCAGCCGGTCATCTCTTCCATGGCTTTGTTGGCAAAGGTGGACTTGCCTTGCAGGTCCACCCCGTAAATTCCGTCGGCTACAGAGTTCAGTATCAATTCGTGTTGCTGCTCGAGGCGTGACTTGGACCTTCTCAATACCCTGTTCAACCAGTAGGCCCAGGTCGTCAACAGCGCCAGGCTCAGCAACGTAGCAAGTACACCAAGCAACCAATACCAGTACTTGTTCACTGCCTGTTCGAGTGTGAACTGCCCAAACTCGTCGTAAGGTGACAGCTTAAGGTCCTTGAGCAAGTCGTGTACCGGCTGGTACTCCAGAGGCACCGTCCAACCCGCGTAGTCACCCCACTGTGCAGCAGGTTCCAGTTCGGACATCTGCAACAGCGCCACCACCACCCTTTGAGCCAGCACGTTGGATGTGTGCTGCAGTTTGCTGAAGGGCCATTCGGGGTAAAGCCGGGTACTATGCAGGAAGAGGAATTCATCATTATGCTGTTGATTCAGCAGTTTTACATCCGACAGCGAAAGCTTTCCAGACGCCGCCATGTCAGCGAGGATGCCTGTTCTGATGGTGCCTGCGTCCACTTTTCCCCGCATTACTGCTTCCACAACAGCATCGTGGGTGCCGCCAAATGTCAGTTCCGCAAGATCTTTGTATGGGTCGATGCCCACTTCATGCAGTTGTCTCCAACCCATCTGAAAGCCGCCAAGAGAGGTTTCATCCACAGCCATCAGGCTTTTACCGACCAGTTCTTCCAGTCTACTGATATCGGACCTCTCACTGCGGGTAAATACTACGCCCCCGAAAACATTGTAGGGGCGATCGGCCATAAGATTGTTGAGGGTGGCGACCCGGGATATTCTGTGTCGCACCTCCATCTCGACGTAAATGCTGGGATTGACCAGCAAAAAATCTACTTCGGCATTCTTCACCGCCAATTCGATCTCGGAAAAGTCCAGGGGAACTACTCGAAAGTCGTATTCGGGAACGACGCGTGTCAGGTAGTCTGCTGTGGGCGACCAGTGTCTTAGGGTTGCTTCATCTCCACGGTGGCTGAGTACGCCGATGTTGATACTCTCTGCCAGGGTGGCCGATGACCCAGAGAGCAGCAAAAGTGCCAGCCCGCACATTCCCGCAGTTCGCCGTAACCGGTTGATAATCGCCATGAAAATACAGGCGCTGGGGTTGCGTCTTGCGGAGTCCCGGGTCACAGGCGTATGAGGAAGTATTCGTACATAAGCTGGTTCTGGAGTGCCAGGTTTGATCATGGCTGCAGCCAATCCCTCCGGTTTTACATGACCTGTATTGTAGAAAACCCCAATGAAATTTACTATTTTCGGGGATTTCCATATTCCCGGGAACAATCATAATAGAGCACTCGATAATAACACCTTGGGATGAACCGATGCGAAAAACCAGTAACTACCTGATAGGCATAAGCAGCCTGGCTGTTGTGATGGGGAGTGCGCTCTTGCCAACCAACGCGGCAGCTGAAGAGAGCACCACTCCTTTCCCGGAAGGGCAGGAAATCGCCTTTGACCGCGGCAAGGGCAATTGTCTTGCCTGTCATATGATTAAGGATGGCCTTAGTCCGGGCAACATTGCACCGCCGCTCATAGCCATGAAAAGTCGCTTTCCCGACAAGTCGGTACTCCGGGACCAGATTTGGGATGCCTCAGTAAGGAACCCCGAAACGGCAATGCCGCTGTTTGGCAAACACGAAATCATTTCAGAGGCAGAAATGGATAAGCTGCTGGAATTCATCTACTCACTGTGACTTATTCATCCATTAAACCGGGTTTTACAGGTATCAAGTTATGAAAAATATATTGAAGCAACTGGCGATGCTAATGGTGCTTTTTGGGGTTGTGCTGAATGTTCAGGCGACACCGGAAGAAGACCGGGAACTGTTCCAAAGATTCAATCAGGAACGCTTTCCAAATGTCCCTTCCCAGGAGTACAGCTTCGACCAGGCTGGCCGGGAAAACTGGGAGGCAATCGAGGAATTTCCTCCGTATGAGCCATTCATAGACAGTGGCCAGGAAATGTGGGAAACACCCTTTGCCAACGGCAAGACCTACAAGGACTGCTTTCCGGAAGGACCGGTGATTGCCCAGAATTATCCACGCTGGGACAAACAGCAAGGTATGGTTGTCACCCTTGCGCTGGCGATAAATCAATGCAGGGAAGCGAATGGCGAAAGACCGCTCAAATACAAGAAAGGGGACATCAACGATATATTGTCCTATATCGCCTTCCAGTCCAGGGGCCAGAAAACCCAGGTAGAAGTACCGGCAGATGATCCCGGTGCGCTTGCAGCCTATGAAGCAGGTAAGAAATTCTATTTTACCCGCCGTGGCCAGCTGAACTTCTCATGCGCCAGCTGCCATCTGCAGAACTCCAGCCTGAATATTCGTTCGGAAGCGCTGAGCCCGGCGCTGGGGCACACAACCCATTGGCCGACTTATCGCTCAAAATGGGGAACCGTTGGTACCCTGCATCGCCGTTTTACCGGCTGTAACAAGCAGGTGCGCGCCAAGCCCTTCAAGGCCCAGGGCGAAGAGTATCGCAATCTTGAATATTACCTCACCTATATGAGCAATGGCCTGGAACTCAATGGCCCTGGCGCGCGTAAGTGAAGAACATTTTATTAAAATTGGAGTTCAATACTGATGATTAGCAAAATTACAGGCATTGTTTTTTCGGGTCTGATTTTCGGAATGATGAGCGGTATCGTTTCGGCAGCCGATACCACACAGGCACAAAAAGCTATAGCAGCTGCGGAAAACGCTCAAAAGAAGGCGGCATCGGTGGACGGTGAATGGCGGGATACCGGGAAGATAATCAAGAAGGCCAAGGCTGCGCAGTCGAAAGGAGACTATGCCCAGGCGGTAAAGCTGGCCAACAAGGCAGAGAGGCAGGGTGAACTGGGCTATGAGCAGGCACATTCCCAGGAAAAACTGCAAATCCCGTCTTACCTAAAATAAATTTACCAGGATTCATCATGAAGATAAAAAACATGAACAAGCATACATTAGCATTCAGCCTTATCCTGGCGACAGGAACAGTATTTTCTGCCCAGGCTGCGGCCAGCGAAGGTGGCAGAATCACCTCTACATTGAACTCGGTAGAGGTGGTGCACAATGGCAACAAGGTGGAAATAACCAGAACCCACGACAAGGATGCGGTTATTCCAAAGGAATACTTGAAAACTGGCCGGGGCTGTCCGCCTTTTTGCATACAACCCATGCAAATTGCTGCGGGGGTAGAGACGGTGGGAGAGCTCGAGTTGCTTGGTTACCTGAAAAGAAGCGTAGATGATCGGAGTGTCATGGTAGTCGATTCCAGAACCCCCGAGTGGATCTCACGCGGCACTATTCCCGGTTCGGTCAACATACCCTGGAATAAGATCAACGTAGATGTCCAGGGGAGTTTTGAAATCGAGTCAGAGGCAGAATCCCTGGATGACCTTCTGGTCAACAAACTTGGCGTCAGAATAATCAATGGCCAAAGGGATTTTCGCAATGCGAAAACACTGGTTCTGTTCTGCAATGGCAGCTGGTGTCCGCAGTCAGGCGTCAATATCAAAACCCTGATTCGAATTGGCTACCCGGCTTATAAACTCAAATGGTACCGCGCGGGCATGCAATCCTGGGTGAGCCTGGGCTTGACCACGGTTAAAAACTGAACGGAACCAATTCATCCCTGATGTCTGTTGTCAGACACGCAGGGAAGAACAGGGGCTTGTGTCATAGACGAGGATCCGCGTTATGACACGGCCCTTTTTTTGTGCTCCGTGGTGCGCGTCGCAAGTGGCAACAATAGAATGTGACGGGAAATAGTTCCGTTAAGTCAACAGGACATACCTGTGGATTGTCTCAATAACATTGATGGTATTCGCTACCACGCCAGCTGCAACCGATAAGAAAAAGGCTGTTTTGGAAAACGTCTTGTTCAATATGTCTTGGTTCGGCCATGGGACTAAACCGCTCGCGCGGTAGGGGGTGCCACGAACTGATGGTGTCGAAGTAATAGCCACTGAACGCTGTTTCCTATGCTGTGGGTATGGGGCATTTCGCCTCATCCCACAATAGGAGCTGCGTCATGACACAGACAACCCAACACATCAGTCCCTTACGCCAACGCATGATCGAAGACATGAGGTTGCGTAAACTCTCCCCCGGGACCCAATCTGGCTATATCAATGCAGTACGGAAGCTGGCTTTATACCTGGGGCATTCCCCCGATGCAGCAACCGCTGAAGAGCTGCGCCGATTTCAGTTGCATTTGGTCGATAAAGGCACCTCGCGTACCATGCTCAACGCAACGATTACCGCATTGAGGTTTTTCTTCCAGACCACGCTGGGACGTGCCGATGCCATCAGTAAAATCAGCACCGTGCCAGTCCCCCGTAAGTTGCCGGTGGTATTGAGCCGTGAAGAGGCAGCGCGCTTGATTGCTGCTGCCGGCAACCCGAAGTACCGAGCTGCCTTATCTGTTGCCTATGGCGCCGGTTTAAGAGCCAGCGAGGTTGTATTATTGAAGGTTAGTGATATAGACAGTACGCGCATGACTTTGCGTGTTGAACAAGGTAAAGGGCACAAAGATCGCTATGCCATGCTTTCACCCGTGTTGCTTGAGCACTTGCGTGCCTGGTGGTCCTTTGCTAATACGCAACGGTGGATGCTCAATGGGGGTTGGCTATTTCCCGGGCAAAACCCGATTGATCATATGAGTACACGTCAACTCTCTCGTGCCTGTCACGCCGCCGCACAGGATGCCGAGATTGATAAACGGGTATCGATGCACACCCTGCGTCACAGCTTCGCCACGCATCTACTGGAAGCCAAAGTGGATATCCGGGTGATTCAGGTATTGCTGGGCCACAAGAAGCTGGAGACTACGGCGCTCTATGCCCAAGTAGCGACTGAAGTCCTGCGTGAGGTTACCAGTCCATTGGATTCACTGGAATCACTGCCGCACTAAAACCACTGGCATGCCTCACTCCAGCCTGGAGGTTGCGGATATCTTCCGCAGCCACGGGGCGGCATGGCGCCAGTCGCAAGCAGGCCACCTGAGTCTTGGGCAACTTAAGGTCATGTCGGCCATTGAACGCTGCCGTAGTGCGGCGCTGGGTGGTCATGTGCTGCGTTGCCCGGCTTGTGAGCAACGCCAGATTGCCTACAACTCCTGCCGCAACCGCCATTGCCCCAAGTGCCAGGCCAGTGCAGCCCACCGCTGGCTGGAAGCCCGCCAGGCTGATCTGTTGCCGGCGGACTATTATCACCTGGTCTTTACCCTGCCGGCACCGGTCAGCGCGCTTGCCTATTACAACAAGCGCGTTATCTACGGCATCCTGTTCAAGGCTGCGGCCCAGACGCTGCTGCGGATAGCTGCCGATCCCAAGCACCTGGGGGCCCGTATCGGCATAACCCTGGTATTACACACCTGGGGCTCGGCTATGATCCACCATCCACATGTGCACGGGATTGTGCCTGGTGGCGGGCTGTCTGCCGATGGTGAGCATTGGATTGCCTGCAGGCCCGGATTCTTCCTGCCGGTACGCGTGCTATCACGGCTGTTCCGTCGGCTGTTTCTTGAACAGCTCAGTGATGCCTATCATGCCGGAACACTCCAGTTCTTCGGAGAACACCAGGCACTCGCAGAGGCAAGCACCTTTACTGATTGGTTAAAGCCCTTACGCAAGACTGAGTGGGTTGTCTATGCCAAGCGCCCGTTTGCTGGACCGGCTGCCGTGCTGGCCTATCTGTCCCGCTATACCCACCGGGTTGCGATTGCCAACAGCAGACTCATTGCACTGGACGAAGGCAAGGTGACCTTCAAGTGGAAAGACTATCGAAGCAAGGGACGAAGCCGGCAAAAATCCATGACACTTGTTGCCAGTGAGTTCATCCGCCGTTTTTTGCTTCATGTCCTGCCGGGTGGCTTCCACCGCATCCGTCACTACGGACTCATTGCCAACACTGGGCGCAAGGAGAACCTGGCCCGGGTACGTGCGTTGCTGGCATGTCAGGACACTGATAAGCATATAGTGACCGATAAAAGTAACGGGAATACAGAAGCAGACAGCCAGTGTAACGAGACAGCCACCTATATCTGTCGTCACTGTGGTGCCCCCATGGTCATCATAGAGACCTTTATGCGTGGACAGATGCCTCGTGCACCACCAGCAGCCGTCGGTGGCTCATAATGATTACCACCTACCTACTATATCGGTCATCTTGTCGTCCGGCAGATCCGGTCAGGGAAGCGTTCAACCAAAGGTACAAATATCCAACCTTTTGCCAACAGACTGTGTTGCCATATCAAGATAAACTGCGTGTTATCTGTTGTCAGAAGCGTGTAGCAGTACTCGCAACCTGCCACCCATCTACTCCATGCCAGAAAAATACAACTCTAATCCCCATAGCGCAAAGCGCTTCTCTGGCCGCATCGATTATTCCCGCGGTTTCCTCCCTTGAGGCTTGTCTGACGCCTGCCAGCTAAGTTATTAAGTGCCCCCAACGCTCGTGGCTTATGGCAGGCGTCAGACAAGCCTTAACATGAATTGCCGCTGGGGAAGGCCTTGAGAGCGGCAAGTTCGTTGCTCAAAAGCGCCATTGGATCACCCGTACATAAAGTAGCCTAGCAGGAATATGAAAATTGCTGGGAAGGTAACACGTGCCGAGATGTCTACTTTATGTGCCAGCGAGTCATGCTTCTTCCCGGCTAGAAAGGAAGTAAATATGACTGTGATCAATGCCATAAACACCAGCAGCGTACTACCGACGGTAAAGTAGTCCATACGCGTCATATAGGGAAGCCGGGGCAACAGGCTTGCGAGCACGAAGCGATGGGCAATCAGCGTCAGTATGGAACTGGTTGCCACACCGATTCTGACACCGACATTTTCTCTTCCAACCCAGAAGGCTGCCCACGACATCACCACCACCACCGCGAGTGGTAAGATAACCTGCCAGATATAGTAGATAACGTGGCGTTTAGCATCAAAGCGGAACGCAAAGCCTGCCGTATGAATTACTTCGATGGGTGTATATGGCAAAGTCAGTGCCTCGTGGCTCACCACCTTCCAGTCCGGCAACGACAAATCATCCGAGATAGATCCACCGTAAATGCTACTAAGCGAGTCTGGTAAGAATTCCAGCTGATCGCTGGTATAGCCTGCCGCAACAAAGTGGATAGTGAAGTCGTGCTTATCCATAGGGAACTGGGACAGATTCAGGGGTTGTGAAAGGTTCCCTGTGTAGCGTTGATGATAGATAACAGTACCGTCAGGGTCTACCTGGGCAATGTCAGGCAGCGACTTAAATGCACGGCCCTGCTGATTGACGGGAAGGACCCGGGGGTTCCAGATTTCTTCAAGGCGGACCTGGCGTGTTGAACCGCCATCTTTTGCAAGCCGTCTGTCCTTCCAGCGCAAACGAATATAGACATTTGCGGCGAAGCTCTGATTGGCGTCGTCAATACCATCAACATCGATCACGAACACCAGGAAGTGGACCTTTGTTGGACCCCGCCATATGTCGGGGCGATGTGCCGTAAGTTCTGCCTTTTCCGTAGCCACCTCTTCAGCTTTTTCCGCAACCTTTTCCGCGGCTTTCTCGGCAGCCTGCTCTACAGCTTTTTCCACTACCTCGTCTGTAGTCTGGTCAGCAGAGAACAGGAGGGTGGGGAAAACACCAGCAGCTGCAATAACCATTGCGCCTATGACCATCCTTTGAAAGATGCTGAATCGTCCGGTTCTGGGTATCATGGCAATCATGCAATATGCCCTCCCGAAATTATTTGTACGGGGTGCGATTTATCATACGTAGATTCAAACCATCTTTTGCACTTTTGAATTGAATCCACGATAGTTGACTCCTAGGTCAAATGCTCAGAGCCCTGTCGATACACCGGCATAACCCTTAGGCCGTGTGCCAACTCAATACAGGGTCATCGCGAAAATTATCATGATGATTGCTGTTGTAATTATAGCTTTTTTTCCTCACTTAGCATTGGCCACCGTGGGGCGAAATGGACGATCATAGTGGCCGCAAATTGCCTCTCGCAGCCCAATACCCAGGTTTTCTTGTGAATCTGCCCCCGGTGACTTAAATGGGATGATTCCAGCCATCTCAGCGATGGTTATCTGAAAACCCTAATATTGCACTGCAACAATAATCTTTCTTCGGCCAACTCCCGCCATTATAAAAATAGAGGGAGCGGCAAGTTTTTTCTATCATCTGTATTCATTCGACAATGATAGTAATTTTTTTCGAAAACAAAGGTGGATCCTGTGGTTCATGCTGCTCATCACCTAACAACAACTGGAGCGTATGACTACCAGGTGGGAGCTGCAGCTCTACTTCAGTTTGACCTTCATCAAAATGAAGATGATGTTTATCTCGAGGAATGGGCTCATCCAGATCCGGAAGTTGTTCTGCGTCCACCAGAAGGTGGTGGTGCCCAGCAGTGTGTCGTTCCTTGCCAGTGGTTCCAGCAGGTGTGATACCAAAACCTTCTATCCCAAACTTGACCTTGAACGGATTTCTCACCACCGCACCATCTTCTACCCCAATGAAGTAGATCTTGGCATTCCCAGGCACTGAATGTGCACTAGCTACGAATGTTGCGAGAAGCGATGCCAAACCAATAATCGAAATTGAAATCCTGTTAACCATTTCTATCCTCGGCCTTTATCGATTGGCATAAACTGTGGTTTTCCCGTTTTTGGTAAAGCTCAGAACATCATAGGCATCTTTTCTTGGCCCTTCCATTCCAGGCGATCCCATAGGCATACCAGGTACCGCAAGACCAGTGATCTGTGGTTTTTCCTTCAGAAGGCGATCAATTTCATCAGCAGGCACATGTCCCTCAATGACATAGTCACCCACTTTGGCCGTATGACAGGATTGCAAGCGGCGTGGTACATCATATTCTGCTTTGATTGGACTCATATCATATTGATTATGCACCTCTATGCTATAGCCGTTTTTCTCCAAATGACTAACCCATTTTTTGCAGCAACCACAACTGGGGCTCTTATAAACCACTATATCCGTTGCTTGCGCCGCACTCTGGTTTACCACTACAGCGATTAACCCAATGAGCGTACCAAGCAAGGGTAACGTGACTATTGCCCACCGCTTTCGCGATAGTTTGAGCTTTTTCGTTTCATTTGGCTTGTATGTTCTATTTTTCGACTTTGACATGTTGTCTCTCCTGTACATTATGGATGGCTTCAGCTACTACCGAGTGCATGTCATTACTTACTCGCTTGGGCATTTCTCTCATGCCAAATATGGTAGATGTCATCTGACCAGTGGGACTGCACCCAAGCCAATATTTCATTGATTTGTGCCTCATTCAATTTGTTACCAAATCCCGGCATGGTCCCGCCTAAGGGCACGCCGCCTACTTTTATTTGTCTTTGCAGGATAGATAATGGGTGGTGCCAGGCATGGGCTGTCCCGTTGAGTGGTGGCGGAGGGTATTTGCCATCGGGCAAGGCTTGCTTCCAGTTGGGCGTCCCCGAAGCGTCTGGTTTGTGACAACTGGCGCAGTTGGCTTGATACAGCTCATTGCCACGCTCTACTTGTGCCTGGTTATACCAACGTACTATCGGCTCTGTTGAACGCTGTGTTGCATTATCCTGGGTGTTAGCCTTGGCTATCACATCTTGCTGGTTTTCACAGCCAGCCAACCCTAAAGCCCCCGAAACAATGACTATGGCTATCAATGGTGCATTCATTAAAATCTCTCCATCGGATACATGTCTTTAATTACTGATGGCATGCATCCCTATCGCGTCAGAACCAGGCCCGGAAACCGAGGACAAATTGGACATCACTGGTGTACTCGCCTTCTTCTTCGGTATAGTCAGCAGTCTGGCCAAATGATTTGGACCAATTGATACCGATATAGGGCGCGAACTCTCGCCTGATTTCGTAGGGCAACCACAAACCAAGCTCCATATCAGATAGACCGGAACCGATACCTACTTTTTCGTCATCCTCGCTGTATAGATTCATCTCTATTTCCGGAGATAAAACCCATTTTTGGATGATCATGTACCCGTATTCGGCATCAAGCCGGACCCCGACCTGGCCCGACTCGCCAAAGAAGAACCCAGCATCTACCTCAAACATGTGATTTTTTCCTATGCAGATCAACAACAGACACAGCGTTGCTGACAATTAATCAACAAATATTGTTAATAGGTGATCGCGGAAAAGCGAGCGATCTAAAGCAAGGAAATCAGACCCTGGGTGGGCGGAATAGAGATGAGGCGAGTTGGCCTACGAACTTTTCATGCGTTCGACTGAACTCAGGGGTATTGTGAAGACTAGAAAAATTAGAAAAGTGAGGAATTACTGCCAATACACAGGAAGCACAATGCCCGGAAGCACAGTTATGGCCAGTACAATCTGATTGGGTATCGCACTGATTCCCATTTTGAGCGGCACGACCATTCTCCATGTGTATGTCACAAGGTGTATCCGACATCTGATGATGCATGCGTCCTTCTTGTTCAAAGGAAGACATCAAACCAGCCATTGCCCCTTGCAGGGGAGATAACCCGAGCAGCAAAGCAAGAAAAACGACCAGCATTTTTTCAGAACATCGAAACATAATTTAAGTATTAATGAGATTCATTATTATTTCAACCTCTATTTTTATGGCATGTCAAAGTCAAGTCATTCCACATGTTTAAAATTGACTGCTTTTGTTAAGGGCTGTCAGATGCCTGCCATTGACCTTGTCTCCGGGTATACGCCATAAATTAACTGGCAGGCGCCAGACAAGCCTCAACAGTAAATGCCTTCACAGCTACCAGAACCAGTGTCTGACCTTCCCGAAAGATGCCATTTGTCATAATCCAATAAGCGGCAAACTAGGGATGGTTCCTGCCACCAAGGTCACCCTACTAGCAGTCGATGATATAGATGAAAT
>NODE-475-length-14268-cov-4.78611_pt1 | contig 14268 bp, 12 predicted proteins | sample MGYA00139097_ERZ477577 | MGnify/ENA metagenome assembly ERZ477577 | reverse complement strand
AGATTAAATTTATTTAAGAATTCATTAAAATTACTTTTATTATATATCTCTTCCCTCATTGAGCAAATTTTTAGTAGAATACAATTTTTACCAACATTATTTTTTATTTTACTTATTTGACAAAAGAAAATGGTTATAAAGTACATCTATGAAAATACAAAGTTATGGCATTACAGATGTCGGAAAGAAAAGATCAACTAATCAAGATGCTATCTATACTGATGATCACCTTGGCCTCTATGTTGTGGCCGATGGAATGGGAGGTCATAGCGGAGGGGACATTGCTTCAAAGATGGCCATTGAGTCTATTGCAAACACAATCAAAGAATTTTCCTCTCTTAAAGAAGATGAGTGTCACGATGCCTTGGAAGAGGCGGTGAAAAAGGCCAATGACGATATTTTTCAATACGCTAAAAAAAATGAAGAAATGAAGGGCATGGGTACAACTGTCGTGCTTCTTTTGTTTAAAAACAACAATCTCTTTATCGCCAATGTAGGAGATTCTCGCTGCTATCTCTATAAAGCAGGAGGTATTTATCAAGTAACGCGAGACAATTCTTTGATCCAAGAAAAAATAAATATGGGTATCTATGGACGTTTAGAGGCCGCAGAAGACAAAATGAAAAATGTTCTTGTGCGCGCAGTAGGTCATGAAGGTGATGTAAAAGTGGACCTTTATCACTTTCAGTTTTCCCCCGACGATCTTTTTTTGCTTTGCTCTGACGGGCTTCATGGGATGATGACAGATGAAGAAATTGCTCAAGTCATTGAAAAAGGTGAAAAACAACAATTATCTCTCCAAGGCATCACAGAAGAGCTTATTCGTCTAGGCAATGAGCGCGGCGGAAAAGACAATATTTCCGCTGTTTTAGTAAAACATATATTCTAAAGAAATTCTTTTTTTGCTATCTTAAAAAGCGAATCCAACTTTTTAGCTAGGACACAGCAAAAAAATGAAAGAACGTTTTACCATTATGATTATCCCTGAAGCGGGGAAAAAAGTTATCTCTTTTCAAATCCCTCTCCTGCTCTTTCGCTCCCTCTCTGTTGCCATTATTCTTTTAGTTACCACCATTGTCGTTTTTGCTTATGACTACAAAAAAATTCTCGATCAAGTCTACGAAAATAAGCATCTTTCTATTGAAAATAAAAATTTACGCGACCAGTTAAACATCTTTCAAATGAAACTCACCTCTTTGACACAAGACATTGACCGCATCCAAATTTTTGAAAGCAAGCTGCGTACTCTAACAGGACTTAAAGACGAGGGCATGGAGGGAGATGAGGAAGAGGAAGATCAAGACGAGGAAAATGCACGTTTTTCTCCCGAAGGCCATTTTCGTAAACTCGAACGCTCTTTGCAGAAAAAAGACTTGAACAAAAAACAGCAACACTCTTTTCTTCCTACGAAAATAAAAGAGACGAAAGAAGAGGAGGAAGATTTTGCCAATCTTCAAGAACTCTATCGCAATAAAATGGCCGAAGACTTTGGCATACCCATTGATAAAAAATACGCACGCTTCTGGTTTGATCTCACCCAGGAAGGGCTCTCTTTGGCCGAAGATTATGCCAAGTTTGATGTTCACTTTAATAAACTGCGCGAAGTCGTTCAAACAGTAGAATCTAGTATTCACAATATCGATCTCTTTCTTATTGAAAAAGAATCCATGCTTCTCTCTACCCCCACCATCATGCCTGCTCAAGGCTGGATCACCAGCTACTACGGTCCACGGAAAAGTCCTTATTCAGGAAAAATGAAAATGCATGAAGGCCTTGATATTGGCTCCTATCCAGGAACTCCTATTGTGGCCGCCGCAGATGGCATCGTCTCTTTTTCAGGAAACAGAATGGGATTTGGCAATATTGTTCAGATTGATCACGGCTATGGAATTGAGACGGCCTACGCCCATGCCAAAAGGCTTTTTGCTCGCAAAGGATCTATCGTCAAAAGAGGCGATCTCATTGCCGAAGTAGGCAATAGTGGTCTTTCTACTGGACCTCACCTTCATTATGAAATAAGAATAAACGGAACAGCGGTTGACCCCCTCTATTTCATTCTCAATTAAAAGGAATTTTCCATGATTTTCCAGATAGCTAAAAAATTCTTCGGTACTAAGCAAGATCGCGACTTGAAATTTTTGAAACCTATTATTGATAAAATAAATTCATTTTCCCCCATGCTAGAGAAAATGAGCGACGAAGAACTCCAAGCTCAAACAGATAAATTCAAGAAACTCCTCTCTGAAAACAAAGCAACCCTGGATGATCTTCTCCCTGAGGCCTTTGCCACTATCCGCGAAGCATCGGGCCGCGTCTTAAAGATGCGCCACTTTGATGTACAGCTCATAGGGGGAATTACCCTCTATCAAGGAAAAATTGCCGAAATGAAGACGGGAGAAGGAAAAACTCTCACGGCAACTCTTCCTCTTTATTTGGCCGCCCTCACGGGAAAAGGGGCCCATCTCGTTACAGTTAACGATTATTTGGCAAGTAGAGATGGCACTGAAATGGGTGAGCTCTTTTCTTGGATGGGGCTGACCACAGGAATTATCGTCAACGACATGGAAGATGAAGAACGCAAAGAGGCCTATAATTGCGACATCACCTACGGAACCAATAACGAATTTGCCTTTGATTATTTGCGTGACAACATGAAATTTGATCTCAAAGATTATGTGCAGCGCGACCACCATTTCTGTATTGTCGATGAGGTGGACTCTATTTTAATTGATGAGGCCAGAACACCTCTTCTCATCTCTGGACCTAGTGAAGGGAGCACAGAGCTCTATAAAACCAGTAATGAAGTTGTGGGCCATCTCGATAAAGAGACGGACTACAAAGTCGATGAAAAGTCGCGCACAGCAGTCCTGACAGATGAAGGAATTGTTAAAGTTCAAAAACTTCTCAAGCTCGATAATATTTATGAGACAAAACACGTTGAACTTATTCACCATATCAATCAGTCTCTTAAGGCCCATACCCTCTTTCAATTAGATGTGGATTATGTCGTCAAAGATGGCCAAGTCATTATTGTCGATGAGTTTACTGGCCGCCTCAAAACAGGCTCTCGTTGGTCTGATGGACTTCATCAGGCCGTCGAGGCCAAAGAAGGCGTACGCGTTAAATCTGAAAACCAAACGCTGGCCTCCATTACTTTTCAAAATTTCTTCCGCCTCTATGACAAACTTTCAGGGATGACGGGGACGGCCGACACGGAAGCTGAAGAGTTTAATAAAATTTATGGGCTTGATGTTGTGGTAATCCCCACCAATCTCCCCATGGTCCGTATAGATGAAGCTGATGTTATCTATAAATCAAAAGATGCTAAATATAAGGCCGTGGCCAAGATGATTGGCGAGCTTCATGCTAAGGGACAGCCTATTTTAGTAGGAACTATTTCCATTGATAGTTCTGAGAGACTCTCAAAAATTTTAACCCAAAATAAAGTTCCTCATGAAGTGTTAAACGCTAAACAGCATGAGCGCGAGGCCATGATTATTCAAAACGCGGGGCAAAAGGGATCTGTTACCATCGCAACGAATATGGCCGGTCGAGGAACAGATATTAAGCTTACAGAAGAGACGAAAAAACTCGGTGGACTTTGCATTATCTGTACAGAGCGTCATGAGTCACGCCGTATTGATAATCAGCTGCGCGGTCGTTCTGGTCGCCAAGGAGATCCTGGTCGTTCGAAATTCTTTCTTTCTCTAGAAGATGATTTGCTTCGTATTTTTGGTTCTGATCGCATCAAGACCATGATGAATCGTCTTGGGATGGAAGAAGACGAGCCTATTGAGCACAAAATGATTACCAATGCTATCGCTAAGGCCCAAAAGAAAGTAGAGGCCCATAATTTTGATATGAGAAAGCATCTTCTCGACTATGACAATGTCATGAATGAGCAGCGTAAAATTATCTACACGCTGAGAAAAGAAATCCTCAGCGCAGAAGAAAACATGCTGCTCTCTGAGCAAATGATAGAAGATGTAGCGCAATTTATTGAAGATACAAACAAACCGGCAAACTCTAAAGCACCTGTTGATACGTGGCCATGGGAAGATGTCAATTTGAGTTTTCAGACGATCTTTCACAGTAAAATAGAACTCAAGGCCAGCACTTGTGAGCAACAGTATCAAAGCAGCGTCTCTCTTTATCTCTATGAGACGGCAAAGGCGATACTAAAAGAAAAATTTGCTAAATATGGCGATGAGCAAGTTCGCATGGCCATGAGGGAAGTTTTACTCTCTAACCTCGATCACTTCTGGAAAGATCATCTTCTCAGCATGGATCATCTCAAAGAAGGGATTAACTTAAAGGCCTATGCCCAGCAAGATCCTCTTTCTGCTTATAAGCGAGAGGCCTTTGGTCTATTTGAAGAAATGAAGTTCAATGCGAAGAAGGCCATTGTCAGCAATATTTTTGGTGTAGAGCTTTATACGCCTGAAGAGATTGAAGAGCTTAAGAAAAAACAAGAAGAGTACTTGCAAGCACAGCTCGCGGCCCATCAACAGGCAGCAGAAGCAAAGCAGGCGGCAAAGCAAGTAACTCGCTCTCCTAGTAAAGTGGGACGAAATGATCCATGTCCTTGTGGTTCGGGAAAAAAATTCAAACACTGCCATGGATAAAAATGAATAGAAAAGAACAATTTGTTCTTTGGAGCAAGGTGGCCCTTCAAAGTTTTGGAGGGCCAGCGGGTCAAATGGCGGTAGTTCATCGCCTTGTTATTGAAGAAAAAAAACTCATTAAAGAAGATCAATTTCTCAGCGCGCTGAATTTTTGCATGCTTCTTCCCGGTCCTGAGGCCCAGCAATTAGTCACTTACATTGGTTATCTTTTGGGGGGATGGAGAGGCGGTGTTTTAGCGGGAACACTTTTTGTATTACCGGGGTTTCTCTCTATTCTCTTTATCTCTTATGTCTATGTTCTCTTTGGTGATGTAAGTTTTGTTGAAGGGATTTTCTATGGGCTTAGGCCGGCCATTATTGGCATTGTGCTGAGTTCTCTCTATCGCCTGTCGCAAAAATCATTAACCAGTTTTTTTTATTACGCTATTGCTCTGCTCTCTTTTGCGGCCCTTTTTATTTTCAACCTTCCTTTTCCTTTGGTGGTGCTAGGAGCAGCATTGGCCGGAGTTTTTCATTATTCAAAAAAAGCTCAAACTAGCGAGATAGTCACAAAGCTCCCCTCTCCTCTTACAACAATCAAGACTTTCTTCTTATGGGGTGGAATTTGGGTGACGCCCATCATGCTTACCTTTTTTTTGGTGGGCCATGATTCTACTTTTCAAAAAATAAATTTATTTTTCAGCAAAATGTCCATGGTGACTTTTGGTGGTGCCTATGCGGCCTTAAGTTATGTGGCCCAACAAGGAGTTAATGTTTACAACTGGATTACGGCACAAGAAATGCTCGATGCTCTTGCAATGGCCGAAACGACTCCTGGACCGCTAATTCAGTCAGTTCAGTTTGTGGGATTCTTGGCCAGCTATAGAATTCCTGATATGGCGCTCAACCCTTACCTCTCTGCTTTTATAGGATCTTTTCTCACCACTTGGATGACCTTTGCCCCCTGCTTTTTATGGATTTTTCTTTTTGCGCCTTATATGGAATTTTTGCGGGGAAAAAAACTTCTCAGCAATTCTCTTTCAGCTATTACGGCGGCGGTAGTAGGAGTTATCTTAAACTTATCTTTGACCTTTGTTCTTCAAGTAGTCATCGACTTTCCCTCTTTAGCAATTTGCCTCACAGCACTTCTTTTGCAATTTTATTTTAAAAAAGGAATTAGCTTTATTCTTATAAGTTCTGCGCTGCTTGGAGTTTTTACAAAATTCCTTCCAAGTCTTCATATATTTTAAAATTAACAAGCCTATTTAGCTTCATGGGTTTAAGAAGTCTTTTTTTAAGTTTTTCTTTTTCTTCAATACTGAGATTTTCTTCAAACTTTTCTATAAGTGAATCGGCGACAACCTGCATAAAAGTTGTATCCAGTAAGGCCTTTACTGGGTGCTCATTAAGGGAGAGAGAAATCTTTTCTGGAATTTCAGCACCCTTTCTTCTTCCTAACTCTAAAGCAAAAATATCGCGCTGTACTTGCATTTCATCAAGAGTTCTTTTCATCGTAGCGTCTTCTCCATGACATAGAAGATTGTGATATTTTTTAATATTGAGATCACGAACATAGCGTTCAAAAAAGAGAAAGAAGCGCTCATATTGTTTTTTTGCTTTTTCTCCTGTTTTTCCATGAGCTATCATCAATTGAAAAAGACGATAGAGATTATCACGTGTCTCTTCCAGCGTTTGTGCAAACCAACTAGAATCATCGGCCAGCTTTAAAGACAAGGAATTAGTTTTGGAAGGAACTCTTACGGTAAACCACCAGGTTGCAATTCCGAGAAGAACAAAGGCGGGGAACTCGGCCAAGCAGTAATAAAAATAAAGAACTTTTTTATCTGTTTCATCCAACCAGAAAACGCTACCAAAAGTTGAAAGTAAATTTCCTATAATAATACTCGCAAAAGCAATGGGGACAGAAAGACTTGAAATTTTATTGGCCCAATAAAAACGCTCAATATCTTTTTTCATTCCACCTAGCTGAACAAAAAGATCTGGATTTGTTATAAAAAGAATAATTTGCCTCAACTCATCAACTGCATTTTTCCCATCATGTCTAAAAAGCTCTGTATTGCTAAGGGCCACAAAGTGACTCTCATCAATAACATCACCCTTAACAAACTGCTCGAAAAGTTCTCTTGTCGGTGTTGTGAATTTTTCTACAACAATACGCTCAAGGGCAAAAAGATCAGAGCAAGTAAAGGAAAAGAGAAGAATAAAAATTTTTATTCGACGAGCGATAATTCCTCCAATGCTTCTTCAGCAGAGATAATAGCAGTTTCTTGTGTCTCATGTTCTTTTGTCCACCCTCCTGCAAGAGTAAGGCGTGGACCGAGGTGAGGATATTTCTTATCTTTAATACTTTGCTTAATCATTTTACTTTTTTCGAGAAAAAAAGGAGTAACCAAGGGATGATGAAATTCAACGGAAAATTTTTCACCGCTAATTTTGTCATACACATCATCATTAAGCACAACCGTTCGAAACATTCCTTTATACATGGGATGAATTTTCTCTAAATTGATCGTGTTATAGACTTCTCCACGTTTAGGATTGACGGCGATATTATAAAGATGATGTGACGGATGCCCTAAAATTAACGAAGAGTCTTTATCATAGTGAACAACTGTTCTCAGAGTAATATAAGGAAGTGATTTTAGATCATCTTTTAATTCTTGTTCCGCCTCTATTAAAATATCTGCTGTTTGAGAAGCATGCGTCGTCATAATAACGTAATCAAACTCAGCAAGATCCTTTTCATTATAAGATATTTCGTAAACATCTTTTTCTCTTTTATACACAACACTTTTGACAAAAGTTGATAAGTGAAAGTGAATAGGATATGAACTTTTTGCTTTTTCTAGCATGGCAATTTTTTCAACAACTCCTCCCATGCCAATGAGAGGAACCTGATAATCTGTTTTACCGAGAGGATGAACGGGACGAAAAGAAACTAAATGCGTTAGTGAAAAAAAAGAAAGTTTTTTGGTCTCTTCCATGGGAGTCCCTAGGATAGAAGAAAGAAAAGGAAGAATGATATTCCTTTTGTCTTTTTCTTTAATATCAGGAAGTTCGCTAAGAAAATCCTCAACGGTTACACGTTCTTTACTTTTTCTTTTTTCCACATAAAACTGACGTGAATATTTTAAAAATTTCTTTAACACTAAAAGTTTTTTTACATTTCTTACAGAGATGAATCGTAGCGAACGTGAAGGCGTTTCCAAATAACTTCTCTTGCTATTCTCTTCACCGATAATAAGACCAACACTGACGTTGGCAAGATCAACTTCTTCATCAAAAAGGTCATAATCTTTTTGCAGTTGAATATACTTATCCCATCCACCTTCTGAAAAAAACTGTGCCCCAAAATCTACAGGAACAAGCTCGCCATCACTATTTTCCAAAAATTGAGTAGAAGCATTTCCCCCAAGTCTCTCTTGCATTTCAAAGAGATGAATTTCTAAATTAGGATCATTCCCAAAACGACTTAGATGCGAAAGAGCGGCCACCCCAGACATTCCCCCCCCTATAATGGCCACTTTCCTAGAAGCATGAGAAGTAGCAGAAAGAGTTAAGGATAAACAAAAGAAGACAGACCATTCGATTAATTTTTTCATGGCCTGCTTATAAGGGATAAATTTATTTTAGTCCAATATCATTTTGCTGCCTTGCAGGAGGCGTTAAATAAGTGCCAAAAAGCCAGTCCCAGATAATAAAAAGTGTCCCAAAGTTGGAGTTCTGATATTTTTTTTGCCGAAGATGATGAGTATGATGCTTTTCTGGTGTTACAAAGAAAAAAAGAATCTTCTCTTCTAGAAATTTTGGTATGGCCCAATTGGAATGCTCTAGAAAGTTAAAAAAACTATAGAGGACGACAAAAACCTGCACAATAAATAAGTCTGCTCCTAAAAAATATAAAACAAGCATTCTAAGATGATGGCCAAAAAAAACTTCAATAGGATGAAAACGATAGGCCGCCAAGAGATCGAGGGACTCGATCTTGTGATGCAGAGAGTGCCAACGCCAAAAAAAAGAAATTCGGTGATTTATTCGATGCCAGCAGTAAGACAATAAATCCAGTAAAAGAATATAAAAAATCAAATCAACGATCCACAAATTAAAGGAAAAGGCCCTCTGTTTGGGCAACCAATCAAAGACATTCAATTTTTCAAAAAGAGCTAACTCCAAAGTAATGAAAAAAAAGAATGCTATATTGATTATTTTATTTTTCTTAAATGTTTTTTTATCGAAATTCCGCAACGGAAAAAAATATTCCATCAGAGAAATAAAAACAAAAGAAGCAAAAAGAATGAGAAAAATCCAACTAATGTCATTGATGGTCATATTGATAGGCCAAGATAAAACGCGAAATAATCGTAATAAATAAAATAAAAATCCATCCTTGAGAAAACACAACTATATTTTCTGGAAACAAAAAACAAAGAGAATAGTAAATTCCCGTCTCTCCACCCTCTGCAAGACCGGCACCAAGGCGAAGACCACGGTTATCTTTTGAACTGAATCCCTTCTCTCTTTCCAATTGTCCGAGAGTAACTGCCCCTGTAATACAAAAGATATAAAGCATCAGAACCATCACCCAATAAAGAGAAAGATCTGGCCTCAACAAGAAAAAACCAAAAATGATAGAAGCATAACTAATCATATCGCAATTCATATCGAGAAAAGCACCAAAAGGAGAAGACTGTTTTATTTTTCTTGCATAAATTCCATCCGTGCCATCAAAGAGGCGTCCTACCCACCAAAGCAATAAGGCCATCATTAAATGCCCTTTAGAGACTTCAAGAGCAGCTCCAAAAGCAAAGAGCAATCCAAGCAATGTAACCATAGAAGGTGATAATCTTAAAAAAGAATAAATTTTCAATAAAGGATTTGTAAGGGAGGGAAGAATTTTTCTAAAATGATTATCAATCATTAAGAGACCAGTTGTAGGGTAAATATTTTATTCTTGCTCTGTTGTATAAGCTCTTCTCTTCTTCTTTAAAATTAAAATATGGCCAAAGAAAATCCTTTATCTCTTTTTCCTTTTCTCCAAAATCACGACCATACCATTTAAAAATACTTGAAAGGTAAAGCTTGTCCTTTAATAAATGATTGCGATTCTCATCTTGCATAAATTCTTTCATGGCCTCTTCTAGCTGCTCTTCAAGATTTTTGGCCACATAAGCTCTCTTAGACAACTTAGGACAACTGATAGACGCACAATTTACTGCTGCGTGAATACGTGGTTCCTTAAATTTTTTGCGAATAAGATCATGCTCTATATGATCAAGATAAGTCTTTTCTCCAAACAGGGTGAAAAACTTTTTTTTCCATGGATTTGAAAATAATCCGCCTAAATCCTTAATGGATTTAAGAGGATAGTTATCAATAATAAGTTTTACGGTAAAAGCGTTGTAAGCATTAATCAGAAAGGCCAACTGCTCTTCTTTCTCCCAACCATTAAATTCATCTTGCGTAACACCTGAAAGATCTTCTAAGTATTCTTCAAAAAGAAAAGAATTTTCTTTCAATGATCTATAATCAACAATTGTCGTCTTGCCTTGATCCTTTACAAAGACATCAAGTGTTTTCCCCCACAAAGAATGATCATGCTGAAATGAAAAAATCGAAGTTCTTAATAAAAAAGATAACACTATCAAAAAAATATTTTTTTTCACTTTGCCCTCTGTAGCATTTTTTCTGTATTGGGATAAAATGTTTTCCATTCAAATGTTTTATCTATAGGATTACCCGATCCAATTAAACGATAATCAACTCTATCATTTTGATAATAGACGTTTACAGTATAACTTCCTTCTTCCAAAGAGGGTTCAAGGCTTCCTCCTTTCACAGCATTATTGCAAACTTTTAATATTTTTTCTGAATTCCAATTTGCGGGGAACAACGTTTTAAGATAAAAAGAGCTATTTTCAGATTCTCCCAATAAAGTTTTTGCAGCATCTGGTGTATTGAAAGATAAATTTGCCCATATATGTCTACCTTTAGGTATTAATAAAAAAGAAATTCCAGGAAATTCTTGAAGCTCTATTTTATAGACAAGGGGAACTCCATCCTTTTCTTTTAGAAAACCTGATAAAGAATTTAAACTCATCTTCTCTGTAATAAAACTTTTCTGATGACGCCCTAACTCTCTTGTGATGATCTTTTGTTGCTCTAATTTTTTACCCCATCGGTCTAAAAGCTGAGCTCCATTTCGAATGAGATAGTCATTAACTCGCTGCTCTTGCCTCCCGGTTAAAATTAAATTACCTCTATTTTTTCCTCTTTCTAACTGATCAAATAATACTTTAAACCCTGAATCTTTCTTTAACAAAGTCAAAACTTTTTCATTAGATTTTAAATTTTGAATATTTAGCTTCTTTGCTCTTTGCAGCTCTCTCATAGTTTTTAAAGCTATATCTAAATCATTCATTTCACTTTCAAACTCTAAACGTCTTTTATCTAAATAACTTTCAACCCCCTTGATGTGATGTCCCCCACTTAACCAATCTCCTCTCTCGCTCAGGACAGGATTCATTAAATGATTTTGAACCATTTCAAGAGAGCACTTTTCTTTTCTTACAAGTTTTAAGAAGTCATCTTCAGGGAGATCTTTTTTAAGAAAGAAGGTACCATTTTCTTTATTAAAACATTCATCAAACAAATCCGGACTCTTACACTTCAAGGAGGAAGCAACTGAATGGTGTACTAAAACTTTTTTTGCAGGAGAATTTTTTTTCTTGTATACCTTAGTTCTCTTTTTATTAATTATGCCTTTTCCTGCAAAAGCAGGAACAGGAATCAACGAAGAAAAAAGAAAAATAAAAAGAAACCATTTTTTTTTAGTATGCATTATCTTTTCCCAAATACTCAAAGGCAAATTTTTTAGAAGATTCAACGCCTGGCTGATTAAAAGCATTAATTTCGAGGAACTCTCCCATGAGGGCCGTCAATGTTTCAAAAAATAAAATAAGTTGCCCTAGATTTTTCTCGTCGCGTCTCTCAAATAAAAGAGAAATATAAGGACGCTTCACCTCTTTTAAGGCCGCCTTTGTTCCTTCTAACTCTGCTTTCTGAAGCATAGAGAGTTTTTTGCTTTTTAATTTTTCATAACTTGCAAGCTGAATCAGCTCATTCTTCTTTTCGAGAAAATTTTGTTTAAAAGAAAAATCATCAAAATCTTGTTTCTCTGAACACTCTTGCTCTAAAAAAAAGAGAACTTTATTTTGAGGTCCTTCAATAAAAAGCTGTAGTTGTGAATGTTGGTCTACTGGTCCTTGAGAAGCAATGGGCGTAAACCCCTTCCCATTCTTTCCTAAACTCTCGGCCCAAAGCTGGACAAACCAAAGTGAAAAAGAATAAAAGTGTGCGCTATAAGGCATCAATACTGTCTGATCGAGATGATCTTCTTTATAAGAAGAAAAAAGATGAAGGGCCACTTGATAAAGAGAGCTCCCTTCAAAACCTTTCTTGTCTTTCTTCCTCTCCCTGAGATCTCCTTGAAACAACCGAGCACCCTTCAAAAGCTCTTTTGCATCAATTCCAGCAAATAAGGCAGGGACAAGACCAACAGAACTCAGCACGCTAAAACGGCCACCAATTTCGGCAGGAACAGTGGTTGTCTTTAAGTCCCACTCCCTTGAAAGCTTTCTTAAATCGCCGTTCTTTTCATCAGTACAAAAAACGAGATAATCCTTCAGCTGCTCTTCTCTAATTCCTCGTTTCTCCAAAAAATTTAAAATAATACTTAAGGCCGCCCAGGTCTCAGCAGTACCACCTGACTTTGAGACAACATAAAAGAGCGTCTCTTCAATATTTACAATTTCACTCAACTGTCTTCCCATCATTTCGCTATCGACATGATTGATGAAAGTAAATAAGCGCGTTTTATTTTTGGGTTGCAACACATTTAGCAGCATCTCAGGACCTAGATGACTCCCCCCAATTCCCACATGCACAAAATGCTTTTTTTCTTTAAAGTGAGAAAGAATTTTTTCCGACTCATGCAGATCATCATCAAGACTCACACGCCGAAAAAAACCAACATGGGGGTTCTCTTCTATCGTTTGCCAAAATCTTCTTTGAACGGACTCTAAAAAATCTTGAGAAGCTGAAATTCTTTCACTCTTATCTGAAAACTCGACTTTTAAACTCATCAAACACCTATCCTTGCTGTTTTAATAATTCTCGTGCAATCACCATAATCATCACTTCATTGGTTCCGGCCCCAATCTCCATGAGTTTTGCATCGCGCAAATAGCGTTCCAAAGGAAATTCGGATGAATACCCATATCCCCCATGAAGCTGCACGGCGTCAAGAGCAATTCTTGTAGCAAGCCGCGGCAGTGCTAATTTAACCTGAGCGGCCACAACTCGCCCTTTATTCCCTAAATCATAATCCTTTGCCGCTGAATATAAAAAGTGCTTCATCATTTCTGTATCAGTACTCATATCGGCCAACATCTTTTGGACGAGCTGAAACTCTCCAATATGCTTCCCAAACTGCTTTCGCTCGCTCGCGTACTGAAAACAACGCTTCACACAACTCGCTGCAATACCAAGAGAAATTCCCGAAATGGTAATGCGCTCTAGCTCCAAATTCTTCATCATATGAAGCACAGAGTCGCCTTCATCTCCCACCCTTGCATCCATCTTCACAGGAGTATTTTCAAAAACAAGCTCCGCCGTCGGTGAGGCCCTCATCCCCATTTTATGAATTTCTTTACTCACAGAAAAGCCTTTAGCGCCCTTCTCCACGATAAAAGAAGTAATATCTTTTTTATTACTTCCCGTCCTGGTGTAGAGAAACACAACATCAGCATAGCTTCCGTTTGTGATCCACATTTTCGCACCATTGATAAGATACCCCTCTCCACTCTTAGAGGCCTTTGTCTGCATTCCAATAGCATCTGAGCCAAACTCAGGCTCACTCATCCCCATACAGCCAATCCACTCACCGGAAATCAACTTGGGAAGATATTTTTCTTTTTGGGCCTTACTGCCATTAGCGCTAATATTATTAACGCAGAGTATTGCATGTGCAAGATAGCTCAGCGTAGAAGAAGCACAGACTTTTCCAAACTCTTCCATCACAATCGTTGACGCCACAGCACCAAGTCCGGCCCCACCATATTCAGGGTCTGCTGTTATACCCAAGACACCGATCTCTCCCATTTTACGAAACGCATCAATATTAAAAGTCTGCTCTCTATCGTGTTCTTCTGCATGGGGAGCAAGCTCTTTTTGAGCAAAATCCCGGCACACGGACTGAAGCTCACGCTCTTCATCAGTAAAAAACCACATTACGATACCTCCAAAGGTTTCTTGAAGTTGCTAAACTTCGAGGTTAATATTTTTCTAATCAGTAATTGCAACAAAGGATTCCTCTTGTCGCTCCAAGGATTAGAGTCAGAGAAGCGACCATTAAGTTGGGAAGAAAAAGACAACTTCCCTTGGGTAAACTATTGGTCTATCGCTCCTACACTTTGGCCTGATCTTTTTAAGTCATGGCCAACAGAGACACCAATGGTTCTTCCTATTAATTGGTCTCTTCATCAAGAACTTAAAAATAACGAGTCTTGTTTTGTTGATCCTCAACAAACACTAGAGACTTTTCTTTTAACGGCGCAAAAGTTTAAAATTAATCTTGTTTTGGCCT
>NODE-474-length-14272-cov-16.9923_pt1 | contig 14272 bp, 10 predicted proteins | sample MGYA00139097_ERZ477577 | MGnify/ENA metagenome assembly ERZ477577 | reverse complement strand
GATGTGCAGGGCGAAGCAAAAATAGATATGGCCCAGAACCGCTTAATTATTCCCTATGCCTTTGCAACCAGTGACAAGATCGATGTCGGCGCTAAAGGCGTTATCACCGCAGATCAACGTAACGGTGTACTCTATGTTCGCTTTCGTAAACTCCATGGCATTCTCAAGATCAACGACGGCAAGCGTAATCTTGACATATTCAATGCCAGAGAAAAATTTGACCAGTTTGACAGCAAAGCGGTGCACATGCAAATGAGCAGTAACACTACCTCGGCCGGCGATATCAAAGAAGCTGGAAACTAACTTAGAAAAGCTTTCGGGAAATTGAGCACTACACTGGCCACACAAGTGGAACGATTACCAGACTGACCAGCAGAAAAAGTACCATCAGCGGAAACCCCACTTTGAGGTAGTCATTGAAGCGATAGCCACCCGGCGTCAAGACCATTAAATTGGTCGTCGAACTTATAGGAGTAAGGAAAGCGGCCGAGGCACCAACCGCCACCATCATGAGCAGCAATGTCTTTAACCGACGACATCAGTCCCTGCAGTGCAGGCCTAGTTGAGAGGCCCGTTAAAGAAGCAAGACATCTGAATCTCTAGAGAGGAGAGCGGAAATGACAGAAGGGTGACAACCGCAATTTGCTATCACCCCTCTGTTTAGCGTGTTTGTTTAGGCAGGCTGAAGCGACTTTGGTGTTTCCTCTGTTTCAAAACTATAGTGTAAATCATCAGTCACTCCTTCCATTTCAACGCCGTAGCTGTAAATAAGTCTCTTGCCAAGCATGCGTGCCAACCTTCTGTAAAACCTCATGCCGTTTTCCGGATCGACATCGGCGACGCTTTGGACAAAGTCTTTAGCGAAGATCAAAACCGTGGATTCCTTCACACATTCAGCTGATGCTGAGTATTTCGGCATGCCGACAAGACCTGACCAGCCAAAAGCTTCTCCCCCATGCTCGACGATATAGGTGGTCTTGTCCTCCTCGCCCACGCTCAAGCGAATGGATCCCCTCCTCAAAATGTAGAAATATTCGGCGGGATCTCCTGCATCGAACAACTTATACCCTTCCGGGTAGGTTTTTTTCATGGCAGAGTCAATAAACTCTTTGATGAAATGATTATCCAACCCCCACAACAATTCCGACTGTTTGATATACATAATCCATCCTCCTATGGGTGTACCCACCAGAAGGTTTCGAGATTGCTTCGCGACCCAAGAATACCCTTGCAAACCAACCACCTACCATGCCGTGAATCCTCCGGTGGGATTAATGGCATCAGAAACATCCTCTTAATGGTATCCTTAGAATAAGAAGCCGGGTTGCCATATTATAGGCAACCCGGCTGTCTACTCAGATCCGTGGCTTTCCGTCCCTGTTTCTCAACAAGTTTGGCTTTGTCTCGTTTCAATTTGTTCCTACTTAATTTTATTAAATTTATCGGAACCAAGTCAATGGAACCATGTGGCACCCAGGTCCATATAAAATATTGAAAAAGAGACTTATTTGAGCCTCAGCGCCAGTCTCTTATGAATTCCGAAAGAAGTATAAAGGAACTATTTCACAAGGCATCGCCTGCGGCTGGATGCAAAATTCTAAATTTAACTGAGGTTCGAATGGGCAATTATTTATATAGTGAACAACAAGGTGGATTTCCCAGTCGAAAACCTGCCACTTCGATATGTACGGGTGCAAATGCAACAACAGGACACTTGTACTTGATTTGCTCTCTATTGATTGAGGTTTTGATGGTCTTGGACAGTGATGATACGCGATAGTAACACCACAATAAAATCATATGGATATACCATATTCGCGGCCTGCTTTACGATCCAGGCTGTGGGGATTGGCTCTTACGTGGCTTACGGTGTTTTCTTTAATGCACTGATGTCAGAGTTTCATTGGTCGAGAGCTACTATTTCTGGGGCCTCGTCTTTGGCATTTTTTATGATGGGTTTTGTCGGCATGCTGATTGGCCGCCTTAATGACCGGTATGGGCCTCGATTATTGATGTCAGTCACTTCTCTCTTTTTCGGAGCGGGGCTTATGTTGATGTCCCAGCTCAATTCGGTCCTGCAACTCTATATTTTTTATGGTGTTCTGCTTGGCATTGGCTTGAGTTCAATTGATGTTATTGCCCTCACCACCATAGCCCGCTGGTTTTCTCTCAGAAGGGGGGCGATGACTGGCCTTGTTAAGGTTGGAACCGGTGCAGGTCAATTCACCATACCGCTGATCGCCAGTTTTCTCATCGGCTTGGTAGGCTGGCGACATACTTATCTCATCATCGGTGTGGCAGCATCCCTAATACTATTCGGCGTGGCCCAGATTCTCAAAAGAGACCCTGATGAATTTCAGCGTGCGAGCAGAGGAGATACGACCTCGGGGCGACAGATTGACCCGGATGAATCCAGGAGCTTAAGCTTTGAAAAAACAAGAAAGACCTATCAGTTCTGGAATCTTTGCATTGTCAACTTCCTGGTTATTTTCTGCCTGATAAGCATCATCATTCACATTGTACCGCATGCTCGTGATATCGGTTTGTCTGCCGGCCAGGCGGCAGGAGTTCTGTCAACGATCGGGGGGGTGAGCATGCTAGGTCGATTTATTTCTGGCCTGGCCATCGATCGATATGGCAGCAGGGCAATCATGGGTGCCTGTCTACTGCTTTTGATCATCTCACTACTGTGGCTGCAGATTGCCGAGACACTTTGGATGCTTTTCCTCTTTGCCTTTATCTACGGTTTGGCTCACGGGGGCATATTTACCGCAGTATCGCCGATTGTGGCTGAAATTTTTGGCATCAAGGCCCATGGCACTATTCTTGGTATTGTCGTCTGCTTTGGAACAACTGGAGGGGCAATAGGGCCAATTTTCACTGGTCAGCTTTTCGATATGACAGGAAGCTATGCTCCCGCGTTTTTGGCCTTCATCATTATCAGTACCTGCAGCTTGGGGATACTTTATCTATTAAAACCACTCAAATAAGACCTGCCTATCCATGCTCGAACAGCGTCCCTGCAACTGATTCTCCGTCCTGTTGTTTGCTGTCTAAACGGGGATTGCGGCAGGCTTAAACAGGCGGGTGAACTACTCTCAATCGTTGCTCGGCGACGACAGACTGAGAGGATAAAGTAAACTTTCAGGCTTTTGACATTGAGCTGGAATAAAAAACTACCGCACAAAAAATTAGCTATAGTGCCAGCCGCTTACACAACCTTTCCCTGAAGTACGCTGGGGTTAAGACTGTCCCTGTAAATTCAAGGCTTAAGCTGAAACAAATATATGTTGGGGCAGAAATTGGATATGCTGGAAAAAGCTGTACCCGGTGGTTGGGGCTGCGATTCAAAGATCGCAATTACAGACTTCAAAAAATTTAGGATCTAGGTCATCACACCAAAAGGAGATTTCTTGCCGCCAGGGTTTCTATTTCTTGAGTTTTTAAATTTTTTCTGACTTAGAAGTTTGACCTTTTTAGCCATCAGACCCTGGTTATCCGGGTGGCACTCAAACTCTACGGTTGCTCCAATCTTCAGGAATTGACAGTTAACAAGATCTGCCTTACTCACCTTTATGTCTGGCCCTTGTCCGTTTTCGAGGAAGCCATAGTCTTTCTCACGAAACCATTTTTTTACTACCGTTTGCAAAAAATCACCTTTGTTAGAATTAGTAAGAAAAACCAATCTACCCGATGTAGATTGATATGCAATCAATGTATTCACCAATAAACTCGAGACCTATCAGACCAGATAGACCACAGATAGGCAGGACGATCCTTGATCCCGATCAATTTTAGATAGGACCGAGATTACCAGGAAATTTCCCAACCTACAAATTTTAAATCAAGTAGATGGATTGTCGTGGGTTATTATCTCAATTCGATCACATTCGCGCGGGCTCAAATAGCCAGCTAAACATTTCGATTCGAATGGGATTTGGGGGCTCAGGCCAGCGCCTGATTCAGATCGGCGATGATGTCTTCAGGCTCTTCCAGCCCCACCGACAATCGTAACAAGCTATTGCAGATCCCCAAACGCTTTAGATCCGCGGCAGGGATGTCGCTATGTGTCTGCACTGCAGGCAGGGTGATCAGCGTTTCAACTCCACCGAGACTCTCGGCAAACGAAATCAGTCGTAATCTATCCAGAAGTTGCTCTGCTAAATGCGGGCTTCTGACACGGAAGGAAAGCATGCCGCCAAAACCTTCTGCCTGCTGCTGAAACAGAGCGTGGCCAAAATGTTCGGGCAACCCTGGGTAGTAGACCCTCTCAACTGCCGAATGGTTCTGCAGCCATGTTGCTATCTGCAGGGCGCTGGCGGAGTGCCGTTCCATTCGCAGCGGGAGGGTCTTCAAGCTGCGTATCAACAACCAGCAATCCTGAGGCGGCAGCACTGCGCCGGTCGAGTTTTGGAGGAAATATAATTGCTCTCCCAGCTCGATGTCTTTTGACACCAATACCCCGGCACAAAGATCACTGTGGCCACCCAGATATTTGGTGGCGGAATGGACAACCACATCTGCACCCAGTTCAAGAGGGCGCTGCAACACTGGTGTCAAGAATGTGTTATCGACGATAAAAAGAATTCGTGCCGACTTGCAGATCTCTGCAAGCGCACTGATATCTGATATGCCAAGCAGGGGATTGCCTGGGGTTTCAATCATCAGTGCTTTGGTCTGAGGCAGTAGGGCTGCCTCTACAGCAGCGGTGGAGGTGGTATCAACATAAGATGCTCTGACATCGAACTTGGTGAAAACCTGCTCAAGTAGTCGATAAGTCCCTCCGTAGAGATCTTCAGAAACCAGCAGATGATCGCCGCTTGAGAAATGCAGCAAAAGAGTCGTCAACGCCGCCATCCCGGAAGAGAAAACCAAACCTCGGGCGCCTCCCTCAAGTTTGGCGAGTGCATCTTCCAGAACTTCACGAGTGGGATTCCCGGAACGGGTATAGTCGTATCCGGTGCTTTGGCCAACGCCGGGATGCCGATAAGTGGCACTGGGATAGATAGGGAAGCTGATGCCTCCGGTTTGATCGTCGTGCCCCACTCCGATCTGTACACTCTGGGTAGTCAATCGTTTAGATACAGGTTTCATCTGGTCAAGCCTTTGTTGAATAGCGCATAGTGTGTGATTTAGAGTTCAAATTTCAACCTTCCTGCACATCATAAGATGTAAACGACGATAATCTATACGCTCCCTGAGGATCGGGCAGTTTTTCTGAACTGGTCTACACTCGCAATTTACTGCCCGCTTTCCTGCACCAAGGGTTCAGCTGAAGCTCAACTGCGGCGCCTCTGACACTATTTTGTCAATCACCGGCTACATCCCCGCTGCCAATGCGGTTGACCTGCGAGGATCGGCTGCGCCGTACACCATTCCATCAACAACCATGATCGATTGAATCGCTCCCATGGATGATTTACGGACAACATTGTGCCCCATGTCCTTGAGGATTTTTATCGTATCCGGGCTCAGCCCCTCCTCCACGCGCAGCTCATCCGGGAGCCACTGATGATGGATCCGGGGGGCGGCCACCGCACTCTTAATATTTAACCCGTGGTCGATAACGTTCATGATCACCTGCAGCGTAGTGGTAATGATTCGTGAGCCTCCCGGGCTGCCCGTCACCAGGAAGTTTTTTCCGTCTTTTTTAACGATCGTCGGTGACATCGAGCTCAGCATCCGTTTGTTCGGCTCAACCTTGTTGGCCTCTCCCCCGATAAGTCCGTAGGCATTGGGAGCACCGGGTTTAGAGGAGAAATCATCCATCTCATTGTTGAGCAGGAAGCCGGCACCATCAACCACTATTCCCGATCCGTAACTGAAGTTGATGGTATAGGTGTTGGATACAGCGTTGCCGTAGCGGTCGACTATGGAGAAGTGGGTGGTCTCATCGGACTCGTAGGGTTGAGGCTCACCCGGTGCGATGGTCTGGCTGACCGCAGCCTCTTCTATATCGATTCCCTTGGCCAATTCAGACGCATATTTTTTAGAGGTAATCCCCTCAAGCGGAACTTTTACGAAATCCTCATCGCCAAGATATTTGGAGCGGTCTGCGTAGGCCCGCTTCATTGCCTCAGCCATGAGATGAATGGTCCGGGCGGAGTTGTGCCCGGAACCACCGATATCGTAGCCCTCCAGGATGTTGAGGATCTGCACGATATGGGCTCCGCCGGAACTTGGCGGCGACATTGAATAGATATCGTATCCCCGATACAATCCCTGCACAGGGGCCCTGATTAACGGCTCGTAGCTTTTCATATCGGCCATGGAAATCAGCCCGCCATGTCGTTTCATTTCGGCAACCAGCAGTTCGGCGGTCTTCCCCTCATAGAATTCTCTAACCCCATTGGCTGCTATCCGTTTTAAGGTCTCGGCCAGCTCCTTCTGCACAAAGCGATCGCCAGGTTCATAGTAGCCACCGTCGGCTTTATAAAAGATTTTCCTGGATGATTCCCATTTCTTTAAGCGCTTTTCTGCCGCCTTGAGCCCTTGGCTGAATCGTGGGGTAACGACAAAGCCTTCCTCGGCCAAGGCGATCGCAGGGGCCAGCGCCTGCTTCAGAGAGATGGTTCCGTACGTTTCGAGAGCCAGGGCGAGGCCCGCAACTGTTCCGGGAACACCGGCTGCCAGGTGGGAAAAGCGTGAACGATTGGTGTCGACCTCCCCACTTTCATTGAGAAACATGTCAACAGCCGCTCCTGATGGAGCTTTCTCACGATAATCGATGGCAATCACCTCACCCTTTTGTTCCGATGAAATCAGCATAAAACCGCCGCCGCCTATATTGCCCGATCTTGGCTGGGTTACGGCCAGGGAAAAAGCTGCCGTTGCCGCCGCGTCAATGGCGTTGCCTCCCTGTTCAAGTACCTCCAGGGCAGATCGGGTGGCGAGAAAATGACTGGTGACGGCCATCCCGTTCCTGGCTTCGACCGGATGCATCCGTTCACCCTCGATGATGGCAGCTGAATTGGCTGTCTGGTCCAGAAACAGCATCATTCCGCCCAGAATGACTGCCGCAGCCCTGTAACGCAAAAAAGAGACTATTGTAGACAAGATGCACCTCCGTTCAGGATTAGGAGTACAGCCCAGTGCGGCTTGATGAGATCTATCAACATATAGTAATCACTCGCAGCCAATAGTTTTCTGTAATAAATTTCGTATCCGCTACAATTCCTCTAGTGAACTTACGTCTGTGAAGGCGGTGCCGCCAATGGGCAAGATAGAAGAAGAAGGTTTGAGCAGATTCAGCCATCCTGTTAACATTTTTATTGCCAGCAAAAAGATAGGAGTTAATGTGCTAACATCCGCGGAAACATCCTTAATCTACAAATTGATTAACAAATCAATTACTTACCAGGCATATCGATATGACAATAAGATGGTTGACGATTTTCATCACCAACCTGGCTTTTTTGCTGGCAGCGACCGGCCCTTCCTTTAGCCAGGATCAGCACCAGGTAGCAGACCAGGTATACCAGGAACTCGAGTACCTCTCTTCGCTGATCGAATCTGGAGAAGAGATTAATCCGGCTCAGGTAGCAGCCCTGACCGATTTTGTCGTTACCACACCAAGTGATACCAGCCTGAAGTTGAAAGAACGAAACGGCATGAAAGGAGTACTTCACACTTTTGAGATCGACAGATCCTTTGCTGATCTGCTTGATTACTTATACAATCCTGATATGCCCGCCTATATCACCAGGCCTTCTTCGCTGCAGAGCCATCAATGGATCACCCCGGAGATCGACAAAGAACTTCGCCGTCTGATCGATGCAGCTGAAGAAACGGGAACGACTATTTCTCTGCGCGGCCAGGAGAGCGAAACCATCACTCCCGACACCAACACCGGCAGTTACTACTCGTACAGCCAAGACAGGCTGGTTTCCTTGCTGCCCGGATCTTCTGCCCCAATCATGATATCGGTAACCCTCCAGGATCAGATCTCGGATATCGGCAGAAGAGGCTGCATCGTCGGTGAAGACGGAAACTGGGATTATCTCTACTCGGAAAAAACCGGGCTCAACAAGATGGGGCTCGGCTGGGTTGACAGTTATATGTATGGAGCCTATTCGGTGATTATTTATATTCCTGATCCGGTCACCAAAACGATCAAATTAGGAATTTTCAAGTGGCTCAACGCCGGCTGGCAGAAGATCAATATGGTCAAGTCATACCATATACTGGGCGGCATCAAACGTTTTGCCGCGGATCTCAAAGGTGTGCTGGAATCTCCGGATCTGCCGGAGGTTGCAGAGATCGTTGATAAACACTTGGAGCTGAAGGAAAAAGACGCAGAAGAGCTGCGCCATCTGGTCACCCCCTATCTGGATCTGATCAGCAGCACTGAAGATGCCGGAACCTGCCCCTCCTCCTTTATCAGCAGCGTGGCTTCCGGTGAGTATCTCGAGCAGATGAGCAGCGAGGAAATGATTCGCATCCTGTTGTTGGAATACATCAAAACTCAAATAGGAGATAGAAGCTCGGAAACCGCTGGTGTGGGGCCCTCAAGACACGACCGGGGCTAGAGGATCTATGCTGATCTGCCACCAGCCGGGTTTTGCTTGCTTCAGGTAACCACTGTGCATACCCCTTTGGAGACTCAGTTTTCCCGACTTACATCATGAGAAGCCTTGTCTATCTTATCATTTCCTGCCTGCTGGCAACGGGCTGTGCGGCTCCCCTCACCTACGACCTGATGCAGACGCCGATACTCTATGTGGATTCCCCTCTCGACCCCTTCGCCCATCTTCCCGAAGAACTGAAAAACCCCCAATCGACGATATATTATGCCACCAATCGTACCCCCTCGGGGGCGGGCTCCTCTACGCCCTATTCAAACAGTATCTCTGAGATGCTTCGCTTCGGTTCGGCAACGGTCAGAATGGGTGGCCAGAATACCGATTGGGAGACACTTCACCGATCATCCTTATCGGCGCAGCGGTCCGAACCCATCCTCATCTCACTGGAACAAACAGAGGAGACGGCCGTGCTCCCCCAGTCGGACAATATCCAGGGCAAGCAGATCCCCGCTGAACTGAAGGATTTCTTCAAACAGATAAATAACGAGCTTGCCAAAGTGGTGGATAAGGAAATCATGGTCTACATACACGGCACCAAGGTCGATTTCACCAATGCCGCGGTCCTGACCGCCGAGGTCGAACATTTCGCCGGCAGAGATTTCGTCAGCGTTGCTTACGCCTGGCCGTCGCACCAGAACATTCTCAGCTATCTTTTCGGCACCGACGTGAAAAGAGCGCGTGACTCAAGCACAGGGTTGACTGAGGTAATCATTCTGCTTGCCCAACAGACCAATGCTAAAAAAATAAATATTCTCTCCTACAGTGCCGGGGGCCGGGTCGCCTCGAAGGCGCTCGCTGAACTGCGTCGCAGATTCGCCCACCTGGATACCGAGCAGTTAAAAAAAGAATTCCGCATAGGTGCGGTGATTTTTGCTGCCGCTGATGTGGAAATCGACGTGTTTCTCGAACGGCTCAGCGCTGCAAACGCTTTCGCCGACCAGGTGATAATCACTACCAGTGACAAGGACAATGCCCTGCAGGCAGCTCAGAAATATATGGGAGGTCCGGTCCGTGCCGGCACCACCGAAGCTGAACGCAGTGAGCTGAATTTCATTGGAGCCGAAAATCTGGACAACGTCTCGATCATCGATGTGTCACTGGGGCAGGACCAGCGGGGATTCGATATCATCGGCCATCACTACTGGTACCGTCACCCCTGGATGAGCAGCGACATCATTTTCATCATGAGAACAGATCTGCCGCCCCCGCGCCGGGGACTGCAGCCAGCAGAAAACGGCCGCATCTGGTACCTCTCAGCCGATTATCCCCAGCAGGTGAAAGAGGCGGCGGCAGCCGAACTGGGCAGTCAGTGGTAAGAATGGATCGCCTGCCCCCCTGGTTGTTCTAGCGCCTATCCGCTGTCTCTTGGAACTGCCCGTATTTCAGAAAATGGATCGTCTGACGAATGACCTCCTCGTCCTTCATCAGAAACGGATGACTTACCGGCACGGTGATGTGATCGGTCATTCCCTCGAGTTTGGTCGATTCGACAGAGACTTTTCCGTCATCGGGATTGGGAAGCATTGTTGATAGAATCAAATTGATTGATTTGGTGCCGGCGATGATGCCCACTTCGAAGTCCGCCGCCCCCAAGCTGTTTGGAATACTGGTCTTTTCTGTACCCAACTGCAGACCAGCCGGACCATTAATCAACTCGAAGCCTGGTATTTCAGCCATGGCGTCGACCACCTCGCTGCCCTTGTTGGGTGGACCGAGCATGACCACCCGGCCGAGATCGGGTAAATCATGATGCTCGAAAAAATAACGCACCAGAATCCCTCCCAGGCTATGGCCGACGAAATGGATCTTGCTCGCTTTCGGGCACTTCCCGATGGCCTCGCGGATGACCGACCTGGAGAGTTCTTCTATCGGATAATCAGTCGAGGGATAATCATGATTAACTACCAAGAAACCGGCCTCCTGCAGGCTCTCAGCCATCTCGTCCATAGAGCCATCACTCCTGGCCAGCCCGTGCAGCAAGACAACGCAATCAGTGGCCTGTGCCTGTAAGGAACCAGTGACGAGAAGCAGGAGTATTACCCCTAAACACAAGAAATTTTTCATCTTTAGTGACTCTTTAATACGATTACTCCTCACTTGCTTTCTTAACCCACTGCATGGCCTCCGAGCAGACCTTGGTGCCGTCTTTTTCGAGATTATCGGTAAACAGCCATTGCAGAGGAACGGTAATGACACTGATCGGTTGGCGAAAAATGGTTCCGACAACTCCTGCCGTGGTAACACCGATGTTCGGATTCAGCAGCGACCCGGTAACAGCGACAGGGGTTGCAAGGCTGAAGAGCTGAGCCCTCTTGGGCTTTGGTCTTAAAACAAAATCAATCTCATTTGTTTTAAAGTTTACCGTTCCTTTGCCGCTGACCCGCATCTTGCTGGTATCGAGCACAAACACTTCGGGCTGCATCAGGCCTTGTTCGATGGTGAAATCTCCCGCCAGACAGTTAACAACCGAGGTGTTCCCTTTCATCAAAATCGGCAGCGCAGATGTGATGATATTTACCGCCCAGAGATCGAATGCTCCAGATATGAATTCTTCAGGTATAATTCCGAGGCGGAACCTGCCGTTCAAATTTTCATTCAGCAGAGCTGGACTTGCAGCCTCGAATTTCAGATCAAGATTCAGATTCATCAACCCTTTCAGAGCACTTTCCGGCTGCCTTCTCCTGATCAGTATCCCATAATCAAAATCTTCTATATTCATCAGCAGTTCAGCCCCGACCTTTTCTCTCTGGGGCTCCAGCTTGCCGCTGATCTGTACTGTGCCGCCGGGTATGCCCAGCTGCAGGTCATCGAGCATATAGACACCTTTCTCGAGCCGTGCTTTGAGATACCCATGGCCAAGCTGGTCCTCCCCTGAAAGCACCTCCTGGACCAAAACTTCCAGCGTTCCCATGATCTTCTCTGCAACCTCCTCGCTGAAAAGATCATACATCCTCAGCGAAGACTCACTCTCAGCAGCTTCGGCAGTATCAGTCTCCACTCTCGCCAGGCGGCTTCCCGTTACCGGGGACCACTGTCCAAACTGAAAATCATTCAACTGGATGGTACGTGACTCCAGTCTGGTCTGCAAACTGATTTTCCCATTCGCGCCATCCTCTTCGCCGGGAATGGCTTTCAAAATCAATTCGCCGTTCAGAACGGAATCGCCAATTCGCAGCCCCATATCGTAGAGCCCAACGCTCTTATCGGCTCTCGAGGCCAGGGTACCTGCCAACTCGTATGGACCAAGTGGCGGCAGATCAAGTCCCAGGAGCTCATTGAGCGTATCCAGTTGAACACCGGAGAAGCCGGAACTCAAACTGAAGGATTCCAGGTTTTGTTTCTTTCGATTGATCCGACCGTCTATTTCAACCCTGTTGTCGCCTATATTTCCCTGCAGTGAGAGGATCACTGGCTTTTCTGTTCCTCTGGCAAAGAAACCGCTGGTTTGCGACTCGAGGTGGAGCGGCAGAGAGTTTACCTCACCGTTCACGGACATCATCGCCGGCTGGTCGGCATAAGCAAGGTAATCCGCTTGCTCGAGATTCACGGTCAGGGGGTCCAGGGGGGCTCGATCGATGATAATTTTGCCGCCTCTGAGTTGCGCGTGGTAATTTGCCTCCAGCAGCATCTCTTTTACGGTTTTTCCTTCGAAGCTCATCTCAAGCCCCAGATGAGCTGCACTGACCTCGGGAACCTGCTCGATGGCCAACTCCTTGAGAAGTTCCGGCAAGCTGAAATAATCCGTGGCCAAGTCCAGGTGGGCCGAGGGAACCTCATCGCTCAGGTCGATAGCCGCACTGCCGGTGAACAGACTTCCACCGATTCGGGCCTGAAATGGAGAATGTCTCAGTTTTCCCTTCTCCGCATCGATGGTAAGTTCGACCTCAGAAACCCCTATCATTCCGGTAACGATTTCCTCTACCCCGATTTTCAGCTTCACCTCGGTGGCGAGATACTTCTTTATGGGCATAACTTCCATTGCCAGGATCTGGTTGATCAAAGATTTGCTCTGCTCGTATTGATCGAGATTTGCTACCTGATCATCAGAAGCCTGACTGGCTCGTTTGACTGGCGCCGCTGCAGATTTTTCCGCCTCAATCTGCTTAATAAAATGGGCCAGGTTGAGCTTGGGGCTGCGGATCTCTCCAGAGAGACGAGGCCTACCCTCTTTGCCCCTTTGCAGTTCCAGATGCCCACCTGCGGTAAGATCGCCTATTCGACCGTGATGCAGGTCAATCTTTAAACCTTCGCTCGAGAAACTGCCACCAGCGGTGACCGAGAAACCAAGAGATTTATCGACGAAGCGGGCCAGAGGATCGATGAGTCCACAAAGCTTTTCACCTTCGACTCTCAGATCAAATTCTGATCCACCGTTCTCATCTTCAACCTTCCGGCCCTTGAATTTAAACTCTGAATCACACACTTCGAGATCGATCTCCAAAGAGGAATCAACAAAGCTGGCCTGCAGGTCGAGGGGGCGCTCGAGAAGTTCGCCCGTTGTCTTAAAAACGGCAGATTTTTGCGAGTCTATCTCGATGGACACGGTTTCAGTGGCAATGACCGTTTTCCCATCAGAGGAAAAAGCAGAGTCGCCAAGCTTAATGGCAATCTCAAGTTCTTCAAGCAATTCTGCGGCCGTCTTGCCCGCACTGCCCCCAGTCACTGAAACAGGGCCTAAACGCCCCTCCATTCTACTGTCACTATCAAAACGCTTGAACAAGGAACCAAGATCGCCACCACTACTTGCAATGACTCCGGAAACAACAGGTTGAGGGTCGCCCGCTGCGGCCTCGAAAAACCCGTTGAACGGCAGATCAAGGATGTCCAAGGCTGCCGGAACTATCAAGTCGCCATCGACCAGTGAAACCACTGCTTTGATGTCCTTGAGTTCGAGATTGTCCCTGCTGATATCCCCAATTCTCAACACGATATCGGCATCCAGGGCCTGAAGCAGATGCCAGGGCAGTTCCACCGCCTGGTCATCACCACCATCTTTTTTAAGGTCACTTGCCGGAGTCTCAGGCGCTAAAGACATAAGAGCCTCCGGAGCAGGCATCGAAATCAAAATGTTGCCCCCAAGGAGAGGTCTGGTGCCATGAAAGGACACCACGAGATCCCCTGACAAAGAGTTTCCCTGGGCTTCTACCTGCAGATTCATAACATGCAGTCCCCCTGGGGAGATACCGATGCGGCTGGATAAGCCGAACTCACCAATATCAGGCAGCGGCAAACCGAAAAGATCTGCGAGACTATCCAAGCTCTTTCCCCCTAAGGCGAAGCTCAGATATCCTGCCTCTGCACTGTTGCCCAGGTTCAAAGATCCGCTTGTCTCGAGACTGACCTCCCCGATCAGCAACCGTCCGTTGGTCAGCGGCCAGGGCCTATTCCCTCTGAGCAGGTCCTGCAGGGGGCCGCCTGTTATATCCACAGAACAGGATGTGCCGGAGAGCCTTCCGCTGGCGGACAGGAGCAGTGGTTCGTCGGGGGCCCCGCTGCCGCGAGCCTCATCAATGACCAGCTCGTAGCTCTTGCCGCTTAACTGATCCTGGTAGTTCACCTGAATCTCGCTGAGCCTGACCGTGTCAAGACCGGTAAACTCATGTCCCTTCCGATCACTGCCAAGCGCTTGATCTGAGGGAGCAAAGGTGAAATTTGTCTCACGGGTGGCACCGGTTATGAGATTGACTGCC
>NODE-473-length-14284-cov-4.26994_pt1 | contig 14284 bp, 17 predicted proteins | sample MGYA00139097_ERZ477577 | MGnify/ENA metagenome assembly ERZ477577 | reverse complement strand
TTAGATTTGTCTAACTTTACATTTAAAGATGGAAGCATTAATAGATTATTTTAGTTCAATTGACCCAGTATTAGCAGCTTTTTATGCTACTACTTTTACTTGGTTTTTAACAGCAGCAGGTGCAAGTTTAGTGTTCTTCTTTAAGACGCTTCATCGTGGTATATTAGATGCGATGCTTGGCTTTACTGGGGGTGTTATGATTGCAGCATCGTTTTGGTCTTTATTAGCACCGTCCATAGAAATGTCCGAAAAAATTTACCCAAGTATGCCTTGGATGCCGGCCGCTGTTGGGTTTTTTCTAGGTGCCATATTCCTTTATGGTTTGGATAAATTGATGCCACACTTGCACATTAACTTTGGTGAAGAAGAAACAGAAGGGGTGAAGACGCAATGGCATAAAACAACACTTTTAGTCCTTGCAATAACTTTACACAATATTCCTGAAGGATTAGCTGTTGGTGTACTTTTTGGTGCTGCTAGTCTAGGCATTGGTGATGCAACAACTGCAGGTGCGATTGCATTAGCTATTGGTATTGGAATCCAAAATTTTCCGGAGGGATTTGCAGTTGCAATGCCATTGAGAAGACATGGTGTTAGTCGACGAAAAAGTTTTTGGTATGGTCAGTTATCGGCGATTGTGGAGCCAATTTTTGGAGTGCTAGGAGCAATCGCAGTTATATATATGCAACCAATTTTGCCCTATGCATTGGCGTTTGCCGCGGGTGCAATGATCTATGTGGTTGTTGAGGAGGTTATCCCCGAAACACAAAGGGACAAGTATACTGATGTTGCTGTACTAGGATTCATTGCTGGGTTTCTAGTCATGATGATTTTGGATGTTGGGTTAGGTTGAAAAACTTTAACAAAAATTTAAGAATTGATTTATTGCTAGTCTGAATAAATCAATTACATTTGTACTAACACAAGGACAATAATTTACTTTATTCGTTTTTGGGTTTTATAGTTTTAGCATGGTTTAGCTAAAAGAGCAACAAGTTTCAATCAAACTTGTTGCTCTTTTTGTTTTAAGGCAATTCTTGTTTAACTTTAGCCATGCTAAACCTCACTATATGAAAAGACTTTCATTACTAACAATCTCATTCTTTTTTTCATTCACATCTTTATCTCAAACGCAAGGTATTTCTTACACTGCCGTCGGAAGGGGTGTTGCAACAACATTCGTAACCGATTATCATGCACTTGGAATTAACAGTTCTGCGCTTGGTTGGGGGAATCGATATGGAAAAAAATTTACTACCGGTTCGTCTGAGTTTAACGTAGGATTGTATTCAGACTCATTGAACGTTGATAAATTGAGGAGTTTGTATTCGGCAGTTCGAAAAGATATCACCGGAAAAGGTGATTCCTCTGCTGACTGGGAAAGACAGAAACAATACGCTGAAGAATATGCTCGAGCTGGAATAGTTATGGATGCATCATTTAACTGGTTTGGATTATCTTTTCATACGGAGAAATTTGGAGGTATAGCATTCAATATTGGGGAGCATTACAATTGGTATTCTAAATTGAATGAGGAAACAACAGATCTTATTTTTCAAGGTAAATGGTCGGACTATTTTGACCAATTAACAGTTGTTTTTGGAACAGATACAACAACAATTGCAAATTCTGAAGGGTTAAGTCAAGACACCTTGGATCATGTCGTTGCTGGGACAATTGGCGTTGGATTACCTTTGAGCGACATCACGAAAGGTTCGCAAATTAAATTCACATGGAACAGACACTATAATATCGGTTACGGTAGAAAGATTTTTGGAGCTGATTCTACTTTCGCATTATATGGTGGGATAGGTGGTCGTTTCATCCAGTCTATGGCCATGATGACTCTAGAATCTGAAGAAAATGGTGATGGCATTCGAATGTATTCGTCTTTCTCACCATCCTATGACCTTGATTATGGTGCGATCGCGAGTGTTAACCCATCTAATTTTCAGGAATCAGCAGGGTCAATCCCAAAGCCTGTTGGAATGGGGTATGGCTTGGATTTTTCCGCAAGTGCTAAAATAATGGGGTTCTTAAAGGTTTCTGCCGCAGTTAATAATATCGGTTCTGTAACATACACAAGAAATGTCTACAGGGTGCAAGATACTATCGTTGGAACAATGTCAGTGAATGGTCTGTCTGATGCCAACATCACTAATTCTATCGATCAATTGTTAGAGGACGGAGGTTTAATTACGCTTATTGGCGAAGAAGAGTATACAATCAAAAATGCTGCAAACTTTAGATTAGGTGCTAGTTTGGACTTTGGAAAAATTGCAAGTGTAGGTGTTGATATTGTGGCTCCATTTGATGAAAGTAATCCTGGTTCCTTGAAAAATGGAGTGATTTCAGTAGGTGGCGATATTCGTCCTTTAAAATGGTTGACTTTGAGTGCGGGATATCTTGGAGGAGGAATCTACAAGCACAATATTCCTGTTGGAATTAATTTCGTTTTGGGTGGTGGCACCTATGAATTTGGTGTTTCATCTAGAGACTTGTTGACATTCTTTTTGGATGAATCAAACAGTGTGTCTACAGCATTTGGATTTGCTCGTGTTCGCTTTTAGAAGTCTTTGAGTATTGCTCTTAATTCAGCAAGCATAAGCGCTGTTGCTCCCCAGACAATCTTCCCTTCAATATCAAAGTATGGAATGTTCTTTCGTTTCAAACCATTCGGTAATTGAATGTCGATTCGTTTGATTATATCTTCTCGTTTTAAATCAAAAATATCAAATGTGAAAATCGATTCCACTTCACGTTGGTCAGGAACAAATTCTGGTTCTTCTTCTAGGAAGAAAATAAAAGGATTTACTTTGAACCTGCTTACCGGAATATAGACGGTGGTCAATTCAGTGATCAGCTCACCATAGCCGATTGGTAAATTCACTTCTTCAAAGCTTTCTCTTCGAGCTGTATAAACTAAGTCCTCATCCTCAGGCTCCATTTTACCACCAGGAAAGGCTATCTGCTTGCTATGTGTCCCTTGGTATTCTTGTCGTTGAATTAGTGCAGTATGAATTGAATTGTTTTTTTCGAAGAGTAAAATGGCAACAGCAGAATCTCGAAATAGATTGCTATCATTCTTCACCTGAGAGGTTAGAGGTCTGTTGAGAGGAAGAACTTCGAGATGGGCTGCCTCACCCGGCAATCCATTTTGAGTAGTAACTTTAAATTGATTGATAAAATCTATTCTCCGCATTACTTTTCTACTGAAGAGAGAATGTCAATGAAATCATCATATAAATAACCCATATTTTCTTTTTTTCCAATTAATTGAAAAACATAATATTCGTTATCAATTTCGAGCGTTGCAGTGAAATAAGATGCCGATTCATCATAGTAACTACTAGTTCCTTCTACTACTTGGATGTAACCCGGAAACCCAACTGTATTGGGAGTTTCTTTTTTAATAGAAACTGAAGGTTCTTCTAAGGTATTTGCTCTTCGAATGACGTAATTGTCATGTACGGCGTCAATTTTACTAATGTCTTCTTCAAAACCAAATTGCAATAATTCAGCTTCATCTTCATCAAACATCTCCACACTAAAATTGAGGTCCATGCCATATATTGCTCTAGTTTTGGCATTATCTTGAATTACATAATTATCGTTGTAATCATTAGTAAATAGCTTAGATAACTTAAAGTATATACCGTTGTAATATGTCTTTTTGAGGTCGGGAAAATCCATGTTATTCTCCTGAACTTTTTTGAGCTCACTTTTGTATGACTTTTCTGGACAGCCTGTTAAAGTAATCAGCGCAATAACTGATGCTATGAAGATAGATTTGTTCACCTAGACGAAGATAGCATTTTGTTTAGATTCTGATATTGTTGTTTAGATTAATGTATAGATGCTGCAAGTTTTCAGCTAAACAATTAACTTTAGAAAAAAAAGACAGTGCTGCAATATATTACATGGGACGTTAGTCCAGAATTAATTGATGGTTGGAAAACGCCTAATTTATATGGGTTGTTATTTGTAACAGGATTAATCTTAGGTTATTTTACCATAAAGCGAGTTTTTAAAAAGGAAGGTATTCCAGAAGAGCAATTGGATAAATTAGTGATGTACATGATCATCGCAACAATTGTTGGAGCTAGACTTGGTCACGTGCTGTTTTATGGACCTTACTTTGGCCCTGACGGCTATTTCTCAAATCCACTTTCCATCTTCAAAGTGTGGGAAGGGGGACTCGCTAGTCATGGAGGTGCTATGGCAATTTTAATCGCATTGTACATCTTCTCTAAAAAAGTGACAAAGAAACCCATGATGTGGATTTTGGATAGAATCTCTGCACCTATTGCTTTAGCTGGTTGCTTTATCAGATTAGGTAATCTTGCAAATAGTGAAATTGTAGGGGATGTCACAACGGTTCCTTGGGCCTTTAAATTTGTCAATTATTGGAACGATGAAATGGGGAATTTTGACCCTTCTCCACGTCACCCTGCACAATTATATGAGTCTATAGCGTACATTTCAATATTTGCGGTTCTGGTATTTTTATATTGGAAAAGAGATGCATGGAAGAAGCAAGGAGTCTTGTTTGGCTCTTTTCTGATTATGCTTTTTGGAGCAAGATTCATGATTGAATTCGTAAAACTTGGGCAAGCTGCAAGAGATTCTGATTTGATGATTAATACCGGACAAATACTTTCCATTCCATTTGTTTTAGCCGGAATCTACATTTTATGGAGAGCATTAAAAAAGCCTGATATTATTGAATCGTCTGAAAAATAGCCTTCGCCAATTTGTCAGCTGCGTGAGGATCTTTTCGAAACCACAATTCCGGCTCGATTAGTTCTATTTCACCAATTGATAATTGATTGTTGTTGTCCCAAATCACATCTATTCTAGCGTAGATCGGCTGGGGAGAGATAGCTGCAAAGGCTGCCTCCACAAATTTAATTTCATCAGCATTCGGTGTGTATGAATGGATAGTTCCACCAAAGTCATCTTGTACCCTAAAATCACCTGGTTTCGCTTTTTTCAAAATAGCATGACTGAACTTCCCACCGAAGACCATATAGGCTACCTCACCTTTTGTTATAATGTTGTGTTGGAATTCTTGAAGAATGAGGCTTTCAGCTTTTACTAATCTTGCACAGATTTCTTCATATTGGTTTATATCTTGCTTCTTGAATCGATAAGTATGTCTGGCAGCTCCAGATACGCATGGCTTCAGTATGACTTCATCCCAGTCTGTTATAGACAAAAATTCTGATAGCGTTTTCTGCTCTCCTTTTTCAACGAAGATCGAGTCAGGAATGTTAATCCCTTTGCGGCTCAAATCAAGCAAATAATGCTTATCGATGTTCCAATAAATTAGGTCTTTTTCGTTGATGAGTTTTGTTTGTTGACTAACTTTCTCAAGCCAAGTAGAGAACTCATCAAACCTATCAAAGTAATCCCAAGTGGTTCTGAATAGAATGTATCGAGTAGTCGTCCAATCAAATGACGCGTCATCCCAATTGATGCGATGTACTTTTAAATCGAGTCTTTCCAGGGCTTCTAATACAAGTTGATCTTCCTTTAGAACATTAGAACTGTATTCATTTAATTCAGGGGGATTAACATACCTGTGGTCAGTAAGTATCGTTATGTCAAACACTATTTATTATCTTTTATTGAGTTCCATGTAGAATACATAGATTCTTGAGAGGGTCTACCTGGTTCGATTTCATTCAAAGGTTCAACTTCGTTTAAAGTATCGTGGCACTCCTTGGGTAATGCCTGATAAAGTGCTGTTCCTTTGGTTTTCCATTCAATCATTTCATTACTTACTTCTTTGATAACTTTTGCTGGATTGCCGACCACAAGACTTTTTTCAGGTACAATTGTGTTTGCGGGAACAAATGAAAGTGCTCCAATAACTGAGTTCTTTCCTATCGTCACGTCATCCATGATAACACTGTTCATTCCAATTAAACAATTCTCTCCTAAGGTGCCTCCATGGATAATCGCTCCATGTCCAACATGTGCCCCCTTTCTCAACGTAACAGTCTTACCTGGAAACATATGAATTGTGCAGTTTTCTTGCACATTACATCCATCTTCAATAATTATTTGTCCCCAATCTCCACGAATAGCTGCACCAGGACCTATGTATACATCCTCTCCGATGATCACATTGCCAGTTACACTCGCTTTCGGGTGTATGAAGCTACTTTTCTTGACGACCGGAATAAATCCATTGAAAGAATATACAGACATTTGATGGGTGTTATTTTTACTAAAAGTAATGAAAGAAGCGCTAAATTTGTTGAACATTGCTGAAGTATTAATGGAGCAATTGTGACTAATTTGGAAATGTAATGAGTTATTGCGTCTATTGTGAAAAACCTGAAACCCATGATTTACATAAGGTATATCATGCGACGAAGTATGGATTTCCTATAGAAAATGACAATGAATTATTTGGCAGGCTCATCCTGGAAATTAATCAAGCTGGGCTTTCTTGGGAAACGATTCTAAAAAAAGAAATGAACTTCCGTAAAGCTTACTCAGACTTTGATATTTATTCTGTCGCGAATTACAAGCAAGATGACATTGATCGTTTGCTCATGGATTCTGGAATAATTCGCAATAAATTAAAGGTAAATGCAGCGGTTCACAACGCTCAACAAATTTTGCAGATTAATCAAGAATTTGGTAGCTTTAAAAGATGGTTGGACGATAATCATCCGTTGACAAGAGAGGAATGGACTAAACTGTTCAGAAATACGTTTAAGTTTGTAGGAGGGGAGATTGTTAACGAGTTTTTGATGAGTACAGGTTATTTGCCAGGAGCTCACGACAAAAATTGTCCGATATTTGCAGAGATAGATTTATTAGAACCTAAATGGAAAGAAATATGAGAGTTTTAACAACGATAATTTTGATGCTATTGGCATTCGGCTCTTCGGCACAATTGAGTATAAGTGCAGGAACAAGCATGTTGAAGCAATTTCAACCAACTAAGCCTTGGGGTGGTTTCCATGTTAGTTTGGAAATTCCAAGGGATGATGCGATTTCCCTTTATGGAAGATATACACATCACTTTAAGCAAGACACACAAGACCCGTTCACTCCGAGTGATTACATGATATATGTAGAACCGAGAGATCCGAATTCAGGAGCAATAGGTGAATTTATTGGAGCGACGCCAAGTATGAATTACAACATTATTGAAGGTGGTACACGTTATTATTTAGGTAATGGTTTTGATTATGGTTGGGCTGCCTATGGTGGGTCTAATTTTCTATTGGCATTTAATAAGATCAAAGTGGAGTATGACCCTTATGATGAAGCTATTTTTCAAGTAGCTGAAGCATCAAGATTAGACGGGTCCATTATATCACTGGGCTTTGGTCTTGGAGGTGGAGCTAAATATTCTACGGCAACGATGGGTACATTTTATTTAGACCTGAACGTTGCTTATATGATTTTTGCACAAGGGAATAAAAACCCATTGTTCACAGAGATGTACAATCCACTTATTTTTAGCCTAAATCTTGGTTATAGAAAAGATATTGTTTGGTAAGAGGCTTCGCTTTTTAGTGATTTTACTTAAATCGAATAAGATATCTGAAAAATTGTCATAGCGCAACTTCATTGCGTATACCAAGTTGTTTCTCACTTTTTCCCGTTCCATTTTATTTGGAGGTAGCGTAAACTGATGCTTACGGCACATGCGTTCAATTATTTTGAATACTTCTCTCGGAAGCTTTGAGTGTTGCGGAATGGGATGTGTTAACTGCAAGTTGGTGAAAATGCTTGGATTAGGATGAGTAAGTGGCATTTCGGAGCAGTATAAGCGCCATAAGGTGATCCCTAATGCGAATTGATCTGTTTTTTGAGAAACAATATCAATATGGTTTAAAAGTAACTCTGGAGCAGCATAACCTAAAGGGAAAATCATTTTTCTTACTTCCGGTTTTTGGGTGTGAATGGCTAAACCAAAATCAATAAGGTGGACTTTAAAAGGTTTATCATTTGTAATGATGATATTACTTGGTTTAATATCCGCATGAACGACGTCATTTAATTTCAAGTGATCAAAAATAGGGATTAGTCTTTCAAAAAGTTCAATGACAAATTTGCTACGTTCTCTTTTCTTAAGGCCCTTCCAATAATCGTCAATTGTTTGACCAGCCGCATAGTTTCTGATTAGAAAAAAATCATCCGGGGTTTCAATAAGTTCAACTTGTGAAGGTAATCCCTCCATTTTGAAAGTAAATAACGCTTCATTTTTTAAGCGATCAATCACTAATTGTGAAGCATTCTTTTTTCGGACTGCTTTCAATATTACTGGCTGCTCTAATTGCAGGTCTCTGGCTAAGAAAACTTCACCAAATTTGCGGTTTGTTGGCCCACCTATTCTTTCAACTATTTTATATCTTTCAGAAATGCTCACCCTTGAAAGATAATTATTTTTCCATGTAAGAATAAGTATATTGTAATTATGAAAAGTGTGCTAATAGCCGAAAGTGGAGGTACTAAAACAGATTGGTGTCTTATCCGAAATGGAGAAGTAACAATTCGAAAGGTTTCCTTTAGCATGCATCCAGCAAATTGGAACGCAGATTTTTTTGTGAAGGTTGGTGTATTTCTGAACGAAATGTTGGATGGTGATGAGGTACCCATTGTCATCTATTCTGCTGGATGTCATCAAGAGTCCAATAGACAAGAATTGGCCAGCCAAATTAATTCCCTTGGGTATGAGACAGAAGTTCAATCAGACCTTGTCGCTGGAGGGAGATCTGTAGGAATTGATAATTCTGCCCGTATAGCAATCTTAGGCACGGGCTCTGTGTTATTTACTTTTGCAAATGATAAAGTAATAGACCTTGTCGGAGGAAAAGGATATCAAATAGGTGATGAGGGCAGTGGTTATTATTTTGGGAAGTTGGTTTTAGACTTATGGAAGGAGAAAAAACTCAATGATGCCCAGATTGAAGTTCTTGAAGCTAATTTTGAGAGAAGTGAACTCGTCGCTTCAGTTGGGACTTCAAATGAGAAGTATCTCATTGCTTCTATTGCTAAAGGTTTAAGTGATTATCAGCAATTATTTCTTGAAATCCATCGTTCAAATTTTAAAGCATTTTGCGAAAGTCATGAAGTAGCGAAAAGTTCAAATCAACTTTACGTTATCGGTGGTTATGGATTTCATCATAGAAACATTTTGGAGGAAGTTTTTGGAGCATTTGGGGTGGGAATTGTCAAGATTATCCAACGACCAATTGACTTACTCATTGAGCAAACTATCTCTTTGACTGATTAAAAGGTCAAAATTGATGAACGAAACATTTTAGTTCTAGATAATATTCCATTTGTCGATGGAATATTGTCGTTGGTAGAAAAAGTTCGTTTTTTTGAAAAATTATCTACAACTTCAATATGCATTATGAACTAGAAAGTATGAATAATTTATTAATTCAACCATCTGCTCATACGCCATTGATCGACTTTAATTACCAAACTGGAAAGATGGTAATTAAAGGACGTTCCATACCAGATTCACCAGATGAATTTTGGTACAAGGCATTGAGTTGGTTTGAATCTTATTTATTGGATCCTAAAGAGAAAACAGTATTTAACATTGATCTTGAGTATTTCAATGTTACTTCTTCTAAGAGGATTTTAGCTTTGTTGTACAAGCTAAACGAACTTGCGGATAAGGGTCGAGACGTTTGTGTTAATTGGCATTTTAGAGATGGCGATGAAGACATGTATGAAGTAGGACAAGACTACGCTTACATGGTCAAAGTTCCTTTCGAATTTATGCCTTATAAAGAAAGTGATTTAGCGATAGCTATGTAATTGCGTTTTAAGTTAAATTGGGCATCCAGCAGTAGTTGGGTGCCTTTTTTTATTCCGGACGTAGGAATTGTGTTATTTTTGTAGGCGTTATGAGATTAGTCAAAGAGATTCCCCATTCAAAATTTAAGATTCAAGTGCACCAATACAATGGTAAGTATATCTTGAAAATTGAATTAGGCCAATTCGAACAGACCTTTAAAATAGGTGAACTCGACGTCTCAGGGTTGGATGAACTTGAAAACATGATTACGGACGAATTTCTCTCAAACACATTTAAGCGTTTTTTACAAATGCGAGAAGATTGGGGCAATTCATACAAACAAAAGCACATAAAATGATTAAGAAGATTGTATTAGTTGGAGTTGTTGGAGCATTTTTAGCTTCATGCGGAAATGATGAAAAAGCGAAAGCAAGTGACGCACCTGTTAATGTTCAGGTAAAGAGCGTGGGTGAAATGACAATTGCTTATTACGAGCAAGATAGTATCGCTACACAATTTGATTTTTACGTTGAGACTCAAAAAACGTTAGAAGCGAAAAAAGATAAAATTGATGCGAAAATTGCCGTTCAGCAAAAAGCCTATGAAAGTGCTGGTATCGCATTACAAAATGGGATGCAGAGTAATATTCTTTCGCAGAACCAGGCAGAGGCTTATCAAAGAAAAATGGCTCAATGTGAGCAAGAGATGATGCGAATTCAACAAAATGAGCTGGGACCTTTTGAACAAGAAAGTTTTGAAGCAAATACGGTGTTGATGAATAAGATTGCGACATATAGTAAGCAGTTTGCGGAGAAACATCAATTGAAGCTTTTCTTAACGAAAGCAATTGGCGGTCAAGTAGCATACGCTGATCCACAATTCGATATGACTTCTGATTTTATCAAGTATATGAATACCAAAGAAGCAGAATTAAACGAAGATATCGAAGAGTAGTACATGCAGATAGCACAACAGAAACTTAGGGAAAATGTAGCTGAGTACATTCTTTACATGTACCAGATAGAAGATGTCGTTAGAGCGTGCAAGTTTGATTTGGATGTTATTCTAAATAACTATGTTAAGCCACAATTGCCTGACAATTCGTTTTTGGGTCAATACACCGATTGGTACAAGCAGATTATACGTGATATGAAAGCAAATGGCATCGAGAAAGAAGGTCATTTAGCTTCTTTACAAGAAATTATGATTGAGCTTTCGTATTTGCACAATACGCTCATCAATATGACGAAGGATCAGAAGTACATTGATATTTTTGAAACAGCAACTCCATTTATTGAAGAATTCAAGGAAAAATCAGATTTGAAGAATAAAAATCAGATTGAAGTTGCATTTCATGCGCTCTATATGAAGCTTTTGCTGAAGCTTCAAAAGAAGGAGATTAGCGCCGAAACAGAAGAAGCTTTTGATGCTATGAGAATAATGTTAGCCTATTTAACAAGGGGTTATCACAAAATGAAAGCAGGAGATTTAGACTTTCTTCAGAACTAAAAAATCTTACCAGGATTCAAGATTCCTTTTGGATCAAAAACATCTTTAATGGACTGCATAATTTCTAAAGACTTAGGCTGAAATGCAATAGGCATGTATTGCTTTTGTACTAGTCCAATACCATGTTCCCCGGAAATGGTTCCTCCGAGTTTCACTACCTCAGTAAATATTTTTCCGATAGCTATTGGCAACTTCTCGTCCCAATCAATATCTGACATATCGCCTTTAATAATGTTCACATGTAGATTGCCGTCACCAGCATGGCCATAGCAAACAGATTTAAATCCAAACTCGGAACCTATTTGTTTAACATGTGACAATAATTTTGGCAGTTCGTATCTGGGAACCACAGTATCTTCTTCTTTGTAAATTGAATTGGCTTTTACAGCTTCTCCAACAGACCTTCTCAGCTTCCAAAGACTATCCTTTTGAGCTTGTGATTCAGCAAATAGAATTTCATCTGTCTCAAAGTCTTCCAGCACCGCAACGATCTTTTCACATTCATTAACCAATGCTTCCATTTCAAAACCATCAACTTCAATAAGAAGATGAGCTTCGTGGCTCTTGTTAATTTCAATACTTGAATCTTGTAAGAATTCTTGTGTCCAAAGAAGTGCATCTCGCTCCATGAATTCTAACCCACTTGGTGTAATTCCAGCTTTAAATAATGCTGCTACAGCTCTGCACGCATCTTCAGCGGAGTAGAATGGAACAAGTAGTAACAGGTCTTTAGTTGGATGGGGGATTAGTTTTAATACGATTTTAGTGATAATAGCAAGTGTTCCTTCCGAACCTGTAATTAATTGTGTCAAATTGTATCCAGTGGCATTTTTAAGTACGTTCGCTCCTGTCCAAACTATCTCTCCTGACGGAAGAACAACCTCCAGGTTTAAAACGTATTCATTGGTAACTCCATATTTAACGGCTTTGGGGCCTCCGGAGTTTTCGCTCACATTTCCTCCAATAAAACAGCTCCCTTTGCTTGCAGGATCAGGAGGGTAGAAAAGTCCGTGTTCTTTCACTTTATCTTGTAGAACCTCAGTGATTACTCCAGGCTCCGTAGTAACCTGATGATTATCCGTATCAATATTTAAGATTTTATTGAACTTCTCCATTGAAAGGGCAACGCCACCATGAGCAGGGATAGCACCTCCGCTAAGACCCGTTCTTGCACCAGAAGGAGTTACGCAAATTCCTTTTTCATTGCAGTACGACATGATTTCAGAAACCTCTTGGGTTGTTTCAGGCTTCAAGACTACAGATGGCATAATTGAAATGTCTTCTGTCTCGTCGTGGCTGTATTTTTTTAGATTCTCATTATCCGCATAGCATCGCTCACCGAGTAATGCTTTGAAGAATTCAATATGTTCATGTTGAATTTTAGTAAATCCCATTAGTCAAGCGTAAAATTTTCATTCATTTTAGGGATAACACATTCCAGCTTTAATTCAAATTCTATTTTTGTTCTTAATGCGTCACTTTGATGTGGTTCACCATGATTGAGGTAAACTTTTTTGGGCTTTTGTTTAAATTCAGACAACCAATCGATCATTTCTTTTTGATCCCCATGAGCTGATAGAGATGAAACATTTCGAATAGCACATTTCACCGGATGGTAGGCTCCATAGAATTTAATTTCCTTACTACCTGAAACAATAGCTCTTCCTCTCGTTCCTTCACCTTGATAGCCAACAAACAGCAAAGTGTTTTTTTCTTTATCCATGTGATTATTGAGATAATGAATAATTCGGCCACCTTCGATCATTCCGCTTCCAGCAAGTACGATTTTGGGAGAGTCATCCAAACAGATGGCTTTAGACATAATCGCATCTTTGATGAATTTTACATCATCATACATTTCATTTATTTCAGCATGTGGAATGTTTTGTAGTTCATGGTATTTGTCATAAACATTCGTTGTGTTAATTCCCATAGGGGAGTCCAAATAAACGGGGACTGAAGGTAATCGTCCTTCTTGTTTTAGCTGATAAATGAGATAGAGCAATTCTTGTGTTCTTTCCACAGCAAAACTTGGAATCATCAGAATACCTCGCTTTTCGTATGTCTCTTCAATCACATGGAGTAATTCTTCTTTGACGTTGGAATTTGCTGGGTGACATCTATCTCCGTAAGTCGATTCCAAAATAACATAATCTGCTTCTTTTATCTTTTTTGGTGGATAGAGCAGCATTGGTTTTGTTCTCCCTATGTCTCCAGAGAAAACAATTTTCTTGTCACTTGCGACCATATTCACGAATGCAGATCCTAAAATGTGTCCACTATTTAGCAATTCAAACTTAATTTCTGGACTAATAATCACCCATTCTGAGTAATCGTGTAAAACAAATTGTTCGAGTGCTTTTAGGACATCTTTCTGTGTGTATAGAGGTTCTGGGTTTTTGTGTTTTGAGTAATTATATTTTGCAGCCCTAAGAGCATCTTCTTCCTGGATCTTTGCACTATCCTTTAGGATGATTTCTGTTAATTCAAATGTAGCTTTAGTACAGTGAATATTCCCTTTGAATCCATTCTTTACTAATAGAGGAATATATCCGCAATGATCCAAATGAGCATGTGTTAAGATCAATGCGTCAATGGATTCTGGCCTCACCTCGAAAGGGGAACGGTTCAGTAGTCTCAAAGATTTTAATCCTTGAAATAATCCACAATCGATTAATACTTTAGTCGAACTGCTTTCAAGCAGTGTCTTTGACCCTGTAACAGTTCCGGCTGCGCCAAGGAATGTTAGTTTGATTTTATCGTGCTCTTTTACCATCGGTTAAAAATAAAAAAAGCGGGACTCATATCCCGCTTTTATTTTAGTTTGCTTTAATTTCAAATTCTGTTCGTCTGTTTTGCTGCCTGCCGTCTGCATTACTGTTTGATGCTATTGGTTTGGAAGATCCATAACCCATTGCTGTCATTCTACTAGCAGAGACTCCTTTACTTGTTAAGTAATCCACAACTGCTTGCGCTCGACTTTGTGATAAT
>NODE-472-length-14296-cov-6.39836_pt1 | contig 14296 bp, 16 predicted proteins | sample MGYA00139097_ERZ477577 | MGnify/ENA metagenome assembly ERZ477577 | reverse complement strand
TGACTCAAATTTTGACGGTTGTATTCGCTGGACTTGTATTTTTTTCAACAGCACAAGCCTCGGATAGTAATCCTCACCCTCAAGAGTTAATTAAACTTTCAACTGATAAAATGCTGCAAGCGCTAAAAGATAATGAACAACAGCTTGCGGAGAACCCTGACGCTATTTTTCCTCTAGTGAAAGAAATTGTAATGCCTAACTTTGACTTCGATAAAATGTCTAAATTAGCATTAGGAAAAAACTGGCGTAAAGCAGATGCAGGGCAAAAAGAACGCTTTGTAGAAGAGTTTCGGTTATTACTTGTCAGAACATATTCAACCGCGATGCTTGAATACACTAATGAAGAAATCCGCTTTTTACCTTTTACAGATAACTTGGAAAAGAAAAAAGTAAAAGTGGAGATGGAAATCATTCAACCAGGTGGTCCATCTATACCTATGGCCTTATCTATGTATCTTACTAAAGAGCTTGGTTGGAAAGTGTATGATGTGAAGATTGATGGTATTAGTTTAGTGACTAATTACCGTTCTACTTTTGCAAGAGAAATTAGAGCGGGTGGAATGGATGAATTTATTGATAGCCTTGCTAGTCGCAATGAAAAAGTGAAAGCATGAGTGATTTATACTCCATCGCTTTAGATGCACAAACAAAGCTGATTAAATTAACGGGAGAATTAACATTTGCAACTGTGAATGAGGTTCTCGAGAAGACCGATAAATTATTTGAACCGATTAGTAGTTTAGATATTGACCTTGCGGATGTTTCACGTAGCGATAGTGCTGGGTTAGCTCTTCTTGTTCACTGGATTAGAGCTGCAAAAACTAATAATAAGAAGATTGTTTTCCACAATATTCCATCGCAAATGCTATCTATTGCTGATGCGAGTGGTTTGGATGAACTCCTTCCTATTCAATAATTGGAAAAATGTATGAATGCAATAACGATTAAAGAATTAATTGAAGCAGGTTTACCTGATGCTACAGTTCAAGTACTAGGTGATGATGGCCAACATTTTGATGCAATAGTAGAAAGTCCTTCCTTTACTGGTAAGCCGCTCATCGCTCAGCATAAAATGGTATATGCAACATTAGGTGATAGCTTCGAAGGTGCACTACATGCACTATCATTAAAGACTTCAGCGCCACGGTAAACGTCTGCGTATTTAAATAGAGATTGCATGGATAAATTATTAATTACTGGTGGTGAGCCTCTCGATGGCGAAATCCGTATTTCAGGTGCAAAAAATGCTGCGTTACCAATACTCATGGGGGCATTGCTTGCATCAGAGCCTGTACGAATCGGTAACGTACCACACCTTCACGACATCACCACGACCTTAGAGTTATTAGGCAGAATGGGTGTAACACTGACAGTTGATGAAAAGTCAGGTGTAGTGATTGATGCTACAACACTAACAGATACAGAAGCACCTTATGATCTTGTTAAGACTATGCGTGCTTCAATTTTAGTATTGGGTCCATTACTCGCAAAATTTGGTAAAGCGGATGTCTCGCTTCCTGGTGGTTGTGCTATAGGCTCTCGCCCTGTTGACTTACACTTACGCGGTCTAGAGGCAATGGGCGCTGAAATAAAAGTAGAGAATGGCTATATAAGAGCCACCGATGGTGGAGGTTTAAAAGGCGCACATATTTTCCTAGATCAAGTTACTGTGACGGGTACAGAAAACTTGATGATGGCAGCAGTATTAGCTGAGGGTACCACTGTTTTAGAAAACGCCGCTCGTGAACCTGAAGTTGTTGATTTAGCAAATTATCTTAATGCTATGGGGGCCAAAATCACTGGGATTGGTACTGCGACTATAACCATTGAAGGCGTGAAGTCATTGCATGGCGCTGAGTATGATATTTTGCCTGATCGAATTGAGACGGGAACATACCTTGTTGCCGCAGCACTTTCAAGAGGCCGGATCAAGCTTAAAGACACTGATGCGAATCAACTTGAAGCAGTATTGCTTAAATTAGAAGAAGCAGGCGCTGATATCGAAGTCGGAGACGACTGGATTACCCTTGATATGCATGGCAAGCGTCCTAAGGCTGTTAATATTAGAACGGCACCTTACCCTGCATTTCCTACTGATATGCAAGCGCAGTTTACAGCTTTGAATAGTGTTGCTGAAGGCCATGCAACTATTGTTGAAACGGTATTTGAAAATCGTTTTATGCATGTGCATGAATTACAGCGCATGGGGGCTGATTTACAAATAGAAGGTAATACAGTTGTGTGTAATGGTACTGACAGGCTTACCGCTGCACCCATGATGGCTACAGATTTACGTGCCTCAGCAGGGCTTGTAATTGCTGCTTTAGTTGCTGATGGTGAAAGCACGGTTGAACGAATTTATCATATCGATCGTGGTTATGAATGTATAGAAGAAAAATTACAACAACTAGGCGCTAAAATTCGTCGCGTACCAGGTTGAGTAAGGGATAAAAATGCCAAACACATTAACTTTAGCACTGTCTAAAGGCCGAATTTTTAAAGAAACCCTACCACTATTAAAAGCGGCAGGTATTGAACCGATTGATGATCCTGAAACAAGTCGGAAATTGATCTTAGATACTAACCAACCAGACGTTCGGTTAATTATCGTGCGTGCATCAGACGTACCTAGCTATGTTGAATTTGGCGGTGCTGATTTAGGTGTGGCAGGTAAAGACGTTTTATTGGAGCATCCTCACGCTGAATTATATGAACCGGTTGATTTACGCATTGCATGTTGTAAATTGATGACTGCGGGTAAGGTCGATGATGTTGAGAAAAAAGGGCGTTTAAAGGTTGCGACTAAGTTTGTTGAAAGTACACGTCAGTTTTATGCCGAGCAAGGTCAGCAGGTTGATATTATCAAGTTATATGGCTCGATGGAGTTGGCTCCGTTAGTCGGACTGGCTGACCGTATTGTTGATGTAGTTGATACTGGTAATACATTGAGAGCTAATGGCCTTATACCAATGGAACATATTGCTGATATTAGTTCACGGTTGGTGGTAAATAAAGCCTCAATGAAAATGAAGCATGCACGTATCCAAAAATTTATTTCAGATATTCGTGGTGCAGTAAAAGAACAAGAAAATGACTAATATAAAACAATTAAATAGTAGTGATAGTGCATTCCAACAGCAATTAGATGATTTGTTGGCATGGGAATCTGTTTCTGATGCTAAAGTTGAAGGCATTGTGAAAGAGATTCTTTCAGAAGTTAAATCTAAAGGCGACCAAGCTGTGATTGATTATAGCTGTCGTTTTGATCGTTTAGACGTTACTTCAATGGCTGAGTTAGAGATCCCGTTATCTCGAGCTGAAGCAGCATTAGAGAGCATTCCTCAAGATCAGCGAAAAGCACTAGAAGCGGCTGCCGATCGTGTTAGAAGTTATCATGAACATCAAAAACAAGATTCTTGGACTTACACCGAAGCAGATGGCACGGTATTAGGTCAACAAGTTACGCCTTTAGACCGCGCGGGCTTGTATGTACCAGGTGGTAAAGCAGCTTATCCTTCATCTGTATTAATGAATGCTATTCCAGCGAAAGTAGCAGGTGTAAGCGAGCTTATTATGGTTGTACCTACGCCTGACGGTGTGGTGAATGATTTAGTTCTAGCTGCAGCTGCTGTGGCACATGTCGACCGTATTTTTACAATTGGTGGGGCACAAGCTGTTGCTGCTTTAGCTTACGGAACAGAAACTATTCCTCAAGTTGATAAAATTGTTGGGCCGGGTAATATATTTGTAGCTACTGCTAAAGGTATGGTTTTCGGTACGGTCGGTATTGATATGATTGCGGGTCCATCTGAAATATTAGTGATTTGTGATGGTAAAACTAATCCTGAATGGATTGCGATGGATTTATTTTCGCAAGCAGAACACGATGAAGATGCACAATCAATTTTGATTTCACCTGATGCTGATTTTTTAGAAAAAGTTAAAGAAGCAATTGATAAACTGCTTCCAACCATGGAGCGTAAGGATATTATCACTACTTCATTAACAGATCGTGGTGCATTGATTCATGTTAAAGATCTTGATGAAGCGGTAGAAGTCGCCAACTTTATTGCACCAGAACATTTAGAGTTATCAGTCGATGAGCCGATGGTAATGTCTAAAAAAATACGCCATGCAGGCGCTATTTTCATGGGACGCTATACTGCTGAAGCATTAGGTGATTATTGTGCAGGGCCGAATCACGTCTTGCCTACATCGCGTACGGCGCGCTTTAGTTCGCCATTGGGAGTATATGACTTTCAGAAACGTTCAAGCTTGATTCAAGTGTCAGAACAAGGTGCACAGTCATTAGGTCAAATAGCTTCTGTGTTAGCACGAGGTGAAAGCTTAACTGCTCATGCTCGTTCTGCTGAATACCGCTTGAAAGATTAATGAGTCAGTTCTGGAGCCCAATTGTTCATAAGCTGGAACCTTATATTCCAGGTGAGCAACCCAAAATAGCTAACTTGGTTAAGCTTAATACTAATGAGAATCCTTATGGGCCATCTCCGAAGGTATTAGAAGCGATTCGACTTGGTGTGAGTGACCAGTTGCGACTTTATCCTGATCCTAATGCAACAGAGCTGAAACAGGCTATTGCTAACTATTATCATGTAGATGAAAACCAAGTATTTGTGGGCAATGGTTCTGATGAAGTCTTAGCGCATATTTTCCATGCTTTATTTCAGCATAATGGTTCTTTATTGTTTCCAGATATCACGTATAGCTTTTACCCCGTTTATTGTCAGCTTTACCAAATTGATTATAAAAAGGTCCCACTAAATGAAAATTTAGAGATAGTGCTAGACGATTACCCATCAGAGAATGCAGGTATTATTTTTCCTAACCCTAATGCTCCTACAGGCTGTTTATTAGCATTAAGTGAGATTGAATCGCTATTACAACGTAATACAAATAGCGTGGTTGTTGTTGATGAAGCCTATATCGATTTTGGTGGTGAGTCAGCAATTTCATTGGTGAATCAATATCCGAATTTATTGGTTACACAAACTTTATCGAAATCTCGCTCATTAGCAAATTTACGAGTTGGCTTAGCTGTTGGACATAAGGACTTGATTGAAGCATTGGTCCGTGTAAAAGACAGTTTTAACTCCTATCCCTTAGATAGTTTATCTATTAAAGCTGGGGTTGAAGCATTCAAAGATAGGGGGTATTTTGAAACAACGTGTCAGAAAGTGATTGCTAGTAGAAAATGGCTTACACAAGAGCTTGTCGAACTTGGCTTTGATGTACTGCCTTCAAGTGCTAATTTTATCTTTGCTCGACATAAAGATTTTGATGCAGCTCAGTTAGCACTTGGTTTGCGAAAACAAGGAGTGATTGTTCGTCATTTTAAACACGATAGAATTGATCAGTATTTAAGAATTTCAATTGGAACAGATGAAGAGAATAGACAGTTTTTAGCTGTGTTAGACCCCTTAGTTTAGTGTTATCTGTTTTTATGAGCGCTTAATAGTTCTCGTAAACGAATTAAGTCTGCTTCATATTCTTTTGCTGCGACAGCATTGTTAGCGATTGCTTCTTCAATGGCTTGCTTTGTTTTTTCAATCTCATTTTCAGTGTCAGAAAGATTTCTCTGTAAGCTAGGACTAAGTGCTTCGCCATTAATTTCAGCTTCTGCGGCTATAGTTTGCAGTTCGACTAAACGTTGCTTGTTTTTAGATAATACAATTTCAAAGTCATTAATCTCACTTTGTCTGTATTTAAGATCTGCGTCACGAGATTTGATTAATACCTGGTCAGTTGGGTACCTAGCTAATAAATTTCTATCTCTTGCGCGTTGTTCGGCTTCTTTAATTCTTTTAGCTTCAATTTTAGAACGTTTCTTTTCTTCAGCATCTTCAAGACGTTTTTTTTCTTCTTGTATTTTGATCAGATCGGCTTGTGTATAAACACGTTCTATTAAGCGAAGAGAAGAGTCATCTAAAATATCATAACCCTGTTGCGCGGCATAAGGTGGCAGAATTTTGCTCATTGTCGAAATTCCTTCCTTATCAAGGAATCGATATATCCTGCCTGCACTAGCACTGATGCTAGTCATGGATAATATAATAACTAATGTTAGATTAAGTAATTTCATTAAGTCCATTCTATCAAGGAGTTAGTCTAAAGGTGAACCCTATAGATCATACAGTCTTATTTTTAGTGTCACTATTGGCCAATACCTTCTCTGCATTTAGTGGTGGAGGAGCAGGTTTAATACAGTTTCCTATACTTATTTTTCTGGGGTTAACATTTAGTATGGCTTTGGCAACTCACAAAGTTGCAAGTGTGGCTTTAGGACTCGGTGCGGTAATACGGTACCTCTCTAGCAGTAACTTGGAGCGTCGCTTTGTATTACTTGTTTTAGTAACTGGTTTACCTGGGGTTATATTAGGTAGCCGACTGGTGTTATTTATTCCCGATAATATTGCAATTTTCTCGCTAGGAATTCTAACCGGGAGTTTGGGGCTCTACTCCATATTTAAGTCTGATCTAGGACAGAATTTTCAGGCCAAGAATCGAAATATAAGTGGTTATATTTTGGGTGGAGTAACTTTATTTTTATTAGGTGTACTGAATGGCTCACTGACTTCTGGTACTGGCCTATTTGTTACGCTATGGTTGGTTGTGTGGTTTGGCATGGATTATCAGCGTGCAGTTGCCTACACGCTGATATTAGTAGGTTTATTTTGGAATGGTGCAGGAGCGATAACATTAGGATTACTTACAAGTATCCGTTGGGATTGGCTGCCAGCATTATTGCTTGGTTCATTACTAGGTGGTTATTTAGGCTCTCACTTAGCAATTAAACACGGTAATAAGTTAATTAAACGTAGTTTTGAATTGGTCACTATTTTAATTTCAATCAAATTGATTTGGACATCTGTTTCCGCTTAGTTTTTAACGCCATATTGTTTACGGTACGCCTCAACGGCAGGTAGGTATTCAGCAAGATCACTATTATTTTGTAGATAAGACAATAAATCATCAAGGCAAATAATACTAACAACAGGAATATTATGTTCTGCTTCGACTTCTTGGATTGCTGAACGACTGTCTTGTCCACGCTCTTGACGATCTAAGGCGATAATTACGCCTGCTGGAACGGCATTTTCAGCTTTAATAATACCGACAGATTCACGTACAGATGTACCCGCTGAAATAACATCATCAATGATAAGCACCTTACCATTGAGTTCTGCACCAACTAACTGCCCACCTTCACCATGATCTTTCTTTTCTTTACGGTTAAATACATAAGGCACATCACGCTGATGATTATCTGCTAATGCCACGACAGTGGTTGAGGCTAACGGAATACCTTTATAAGCTGGCCCAAATAAAACATCATAATCTAATGAAGATTCGCTGATTGCTTGAGCATAAAAGCGACCTAAGCGCGCAAGTGAAGCGCCAGTATTAAATAAACCACTATTAAAGAAATAAGGGCTGATTCGGCCTGATTTTAATGTGAAAGAGCCAAAACGAAGTACCCCTGTACTTAAGGCAAACTCAATAAATTCATGTTGGTATGGTTTCATACTAGCTGCTTCTTTATTTGGTAAAGGGCTATTTGCCCAAAAAGGTTAGGTAATAGTCTGGTGCCGATCGTATCTTGATGAGCGTGATTTACGATGCTACGGCGTAGAACCGAGATATTATCTCGTTCACATAACTTATCGAAGTCTTGTACGGTACACAGGTGGATATTTGGGGTATCAAACCATGCATTAGGCAAGGTTTTAGACTGGGGCATATGACCACCAAAAGCTAGCTGTAGTCGGCATTGCCAATGACCAAAATTAGGGAATCCTATAATGGCTTGTTTACCAACGCGAACAATTTCTTCGAGTAAAAAGTCTGGTCGCTTAACCGCTTGTAGGGTCTGGGACAAGATAACGTAGTCAAAACTGTGATCTGCAAACTGCGGTAAGCCTTGATCGAGATCTGCCTGAATGACGTTAACCCCTGAGGTGATGCAGTCAGCAAACTTACTGTTATCAATCTCAAGACCATAGCCAGTGATACCACGTTGTTGTAAATGACGTAATAAAGTACCGTTATCACAGCCTAAATCAAGCACACGAGAACCATCAGGGATCCAGTCACTAATTATTTGTAAATCAAGACGTAAACTCATGATAGGGCACTGTCAGCAATAACTTGCTTCATATAGGTTTTCATAATTTCAATATAGCGAGGAATAGGCATTAGAAACGCATCATGACCTTGGTTAGCCTCAATCTCAGCATAGCTTACTTCTTTACCTGCACTCAATAGGGCATCAACAATTTCTTGTGAGCGTTCAGGTGAAAAGCGCCAATCACTGGTAAATGAGATAACTAAACTTTTTGCTTTAATTGACGCGACAGTCTTAGCAAGATCATCATTATGCTCTTTGGCAGGATCAAAATAATCTAGAGCCTTGGTCATCAATAAATAGGTATTGGCATCAAAGCGTTCTACAAAGTTAGTACTTTGATAGCGTAAGTAACTTTCTATTTGGAATTCAACACCATAACCATAATTAAGTGTTTCATTACGTAGCTCGCGACCAAATTTGGCCCCCATTGCTTCGTCAGATAAATAAGTAATATGACCTAGCATGCGTGCTAAACCTAAACCTTGACGAGGTAAAGTATCGTGATCAGCATAGTGACCGTTATGAAAGTTGGGGTCAGATTTTATTGCGGTTCTTGCGACTTCATTAAAGGCAATATTTTGGGCTGATAATTTGGGCGCAGAAGCTATAATTAATACGTGCTTGAGGCGATCAGGCAAACTGATGGCCCATTGCATTGCTTGCATTGCTCCAAGGCTGCCACCAACCACTGCTGCCCATTGTTTGATATTAAGCTTATCTGCTAATACCGCTTGGCTTTTAACCCAGTCTGGTACGGTAACAATAGGGAAGTCAGGACCATATGTTTTGCCTGTTTCAGGGTTAATACTTGTTGGACCGGTAGAACCTTTGCAACCTCCTAAATTATTCATACAAACGACAAAAAGATGGTCGGTATCGATTGCTTTACCGGGGCCAATAGCGCTATCCCACCAGCCTGGCTTTTTATCGTCCATGCTGTGATAACCCGCAGCATGATGATCGCCAGAAAGCGCATGACAGATTAATACGGCATTGGATGCATCACTATTAAGTTCACCATAGGTTTCGTAGGTGAGATCGTAACTAGCTAGGCTACGTCCGCAATCTAACTTCAATGGTGACTCAATATGAAGGCTTATAGGTGTCACCAAGCCGACGGAGTCGCTTGGTATTATGTCTGGCATCTGTTCAACGCTTCCTTAAATAAATACGCAGTTATTATATGATATTCAACGTTAAAAAATCAGCTTAGAACTGGGCGGTGAGTAAAGGTAGTATCAGCATAGATAATAATTGCAGTCCAAGTAAGGCTACAAGAGGCGATAAATCAAGTCCTCCCATGTCTGGTAGTATTCGACGAATAGGTCGTAGTAATGGTGAGTTCATTCTACTGATAAGCGGTGTGATTGGGTTATAACTATTGTGCGGCTGAATCCAACTCAGAATGACTTGAATGATAATACTGGCTGAGAACAAGGTGATAAATAGCGAGAATATTTCAGCTAATGTCAGCTGTATAAGCGTAATAGGCATTAAAGAGTAGGCACTGATTAAGCTGACCAGTATTATTTTTATTAGTGCGAGAACCACTAATAATACAATTGTCGCTGAATCCCACTTTCCCCATGCAGGAATAAATTGTCGAAGAAATTTAACGGGCACTTGAGTTACTTTTATTATCAGTTGAACCAGTGGGTTGTGATATTCCCACTGCGCCCATTGCATGATGATGCGCAAGGCAACGACACCCATATAAATACCAAATAGAACCTCAACTAAAAATAAAATTGGTTGGGTAAAATAACCGTTAGGCATGATCTTCACCGAGTTGATTAGCAAGTTCACGAGATCGTAATGCTGCTGCAATTAACGCATTCTCAAATAGTCCTCTCAATCCACCATCATCCAATTCATGAAGGGCACGTTCAGTAGTTCCTCCTGGCGAGGTAACTCGTTCGCGTAATGTCGCTGTTGATTCGTCACTTTCTAAGGCCATCTTTGCAGCACCGAAGGCTGTTTGCAAACAAAGGAGTCTCGCTGTTTCAGCTTCAAGTCCCATTTCTTTTGCGGCAAATTCCATTGCTTCCATAACAAGGAAAAAATAAGCGGGACCACTGCCTGAAAGCGCAGTTACAGCATCCATTTTGTCTTCGTCCTCAACCCAAATAGCGAGACCAACTGCACGAAGAATAGATTCTGCTAATTCATGTTGTTGAGTCGAGACTGATGAATTAGCACACAACGCTGCCGCACCAGCTTGAACTAGTGAGGGTGTATTTGGCATTGCTCTTACAATAGCGACATCATCTGTATCTAACCAACGTGCCATATCGTCAAGCTTAATTCCTGCCGCAATAGAAATAAGCAATCTGTTTGATTGCCATTCTGGAGATAATTCCTTTAGTACTGACTGTAATTGTTGAGGTTTTACAGCAAGAATAACGACTTTAGCGTCCGTTGAAGCAGTTAAGTTATCGCTATATGTTTGAACGGGATATTTGTTAGATAGTGTTTCTAAACAAAGTGTATTTGAATCAGAAACATGAATATGTTGTGGATTGAACCCATCTTCGATTAAACCACCAATTAGGCTTTGCGCCATGTTGCCGCCGCCGATAAACGTTATTTTGCAGTCTTTCATTGTGTTTGTTCCATTGAAGTCGCTGAACTAAGTGACTAGTTTACTTGTTATTGTTTTTTCACGGAATCTCTTTGCCCAAAAATTGCGGTACCTATTCTTACCATCGTGCTTCCTTCAGCAATTGCAGCGCTCATATCTGCGGACATTCCCATAGAGAGCGTATCAACATTAGGGTATTCAGCTTTTAGTTCACAAAATAGCGAGTACGCGCGCAGAAAAGATTGATGCTGCTGTGTTTGGTCATCTGTTTTTGCAGGGATAATCATTAGCCCTCGGAGTTGTAAATTATCAAATTGAACAATCTGTTTGGCTAAAGTGAGTACGTTATCGGGGGCTACTCCAGATTTACTTTCTTCATTATCAATATTTACCTGAATACATATATTTAACTCATTTAATTCGCTAGGACGTTGATTAGACAGTCTTTGAGCTATTTTTAAGCGGTCAATACTTTGTACCCAATCAAAATGAGATGCTATATCTCTCGTTTTATTGGATTGAATAGGGCCAATAAAATGCCACTCAATATTTAAATCGGTCAGTTCAGATATTTTGACTAGCGCTTCTTGTAAATAATTTTCACCAAAGCAGCGTTGTCCAGCCTGAAATGCACTGCGTACGATATCCGCTGATTGCGTTTTGCTTACTGCCAGTAACTGTACTGAATTTGCGGGTTTATTAGCCTCTTGCTCTGCGACTTGTATTGAGTTTGAAATAGATGTGAGTTGAGTTTTTATCTTTGTCATGTTGCAAGCCTGCTGTGTCCGCGCTACCTTTAACTAAATGACTTCAATTATTGAAGTAGGCGGTTTCACTTAATAAAAAATTTAGAAGATTAAGGAATGTGAATGGATATTACTGAATTACTAACCTTTAGTGCAAAAAATGGTGCATCTGATTTACATGTATCCGCTGGTGAGCCACCGATGATTCGGGTTGATGGTGATATCAAGCGAATCAATTTGCCTGCACTGGAGCATAAAGACGTCTTTGAGATGGTTTATGACATTATGAATGATAAACAGCGTAAGGATTTCGAAGAATTCCTTGAAACTGACTTTTCATTTGAAATTCCAGGTCTAGCGCGTTTTCGTGTGAATGCCTTTAATCAAAACCGTGGTGCAGGCGCTGTTTTTAGAACGATTCCTTCAGAGGTACTAAGTCTTGAGACTCTGGGCGCCCCTGAAATTTTTAAAACAATATCAGATAATCCAAAAGGGATTGTTTTAGTTACTGGTCCAACGGGTTCTGGTAAATCGACAACGCTAGCAGCGATGATCGATTATAAAAACAATAAAGATAATGAACATATTCTTACGATTGAAGATCCGATTGAGTTTGTTCATCAAAGTAAAAAATGTTTATTAAATCAGCGAGAAGTTCATCGGGATACCTTAGGATTCAGTGAAGCATTACGTTCCGCTTTACGCCAAGATCCTGACATTATCTTAGTGGGTGAGTTACGAGACTTAGAAACAATTCGTTTGGCATTGACGGCTGCAGAAACAGGCCACCTTGTTTTCGGTACCTTACATACCTCTTCAGCAGCAAAAACGATTGACCGTATTATTGACGTTTTCCCAGCAGCAGAAAAAGACATGGTGAGATCGATGTTATCAGAATCACTTCGTGCTGTAATTTCTCAAACTTTATTGAAAAAAATCGGTGGGGGGCGTGTTGCTGCTCATGAAATTATGATTGGTACTCCAGCGATTCGAAACTTAATTCGTGAAGATAAAGTACCGCAAATGTACTCAGCAATTCAAACAGGTGGTGCTGTGGGTATGCAGACCTTAGATCAATGTATGCAAGATTTAGTTCGTAGACAGAAGGTGACTAAAGCTGAAGCATTACCTCGTGCTATCGAGAAAAATTTATTTCAATAGGAGTGTTTTATGGATGTTGTAACCATACTAAAAGCTGCCGTGAAACATGACGCTTCAGATATCTTTATCACGTCAGGTAGGCCGGCAAGTTTAAAAGTAAATGGTCGCTTAGCGACCCTGTCGCAGGAGCCATTATCTGATGATGAAGCCCGTGATTTAGTTATTAGCACGATGAATGATTCTCAAAAGAAAGCATTTGAGCGTGATAAAGAATGTAATTATTCGATTAGTGCCGCTGGCGCAGGACGTTTTCGCGTTAGTGCCTTATATCAGCGTAATAAGATTGCGATGGTTCTGCGTCGAATTAAAGATGAAATCCCTTCATTTGATGAACTTAATTTACCTGAAGTGATTAAAGAGCTATCGATGTCTAAGCGTGGCATGATTATCTTTGTGGGGGCAACAGGCTCTGGTAAATCAACTTCATTAGCAGCAATGATTGGCTATCGTAATCAAAATAGTACGGGCCACATTCTGACGATTGAAGATCCTATCGAGTTTGATCATAAACATGCTGGGTGTGTGGTGACTCAACGTGAGGTAGGGATCGATACAGATTCTTATGGCACGGCTTTGAAAAATTCATTGAGACAAGCACCTGACGTTATTATGATTGGTGAGATCCGTGCGCAAGATACGATGGAATACGGGATTGTTTTCTCGGAAACAGGCCACCTTTGCTTATCGACATTACACGCAAATAATTCAAATCAAGCCATGGATCGTATTATCAACTTCTTCCCTGAAGAACGACATAAACAATTGTTTCTAGATTTATCGTTAAATTTAAAAGCAGTCGTTGCTCAACGGTTAATTCCTAAAAAAGATGGCACTGGGCGTTGTGCGGCTGTTGAAATTCTCATAAATACACCATTAGTAGCAGATTTAATCGAGAAGGGGGATATCCCCGCTATTAAAGATATTATGAAACGTTCGCGTGAATTGGGGATGCAAACCTTTGATCAAGCTATTTATGACTTGTATATGGATGATCAAATTACTTATGAAGATGCACTTAAAAATGCAGATTCAGAAAATGAAGTTCGATTGATGATTAAATTAGGGCCTAAAGAAGGCGAAACAATTGGTAGTTCAATGGAAGGTTTGGAAATTAAGCCTGATGAGGACAAGTCTGGGCACATATACTAAACATAACTTGTGTAGGAGGAGAAGTTGCAGCTATAGACTTATAGTCGTGATATAGTTATTCTTGCGGAAGAATGGAAGGCTGACTATAGCCTATGGTCTCTAAAACCCATATAAATTATAGCTAACAAATTTTTAGGAATTAATAATGAAAACATCATCTAAATTAGCAGCAGTCGCATTGTCTGCATCACTATTAGCTGGTTGTGCTGGTACTAACCAGACAACTTCACAAAACCCACTATTATGTGCAACATTAGGTGCCTTAGCTACTGGCGCAGTAGTTGGTTCGATGAATGATAACGGCGACAATGATAACGCGATGATTGGTGGTGCATTTGTCGGTGGTTTATTAGGTTTGGTTTTATGTTCTGAAGAAGAAGCTACGCCTGTTGAAGCCGCTCCTGTTTGTGCTGAAATTCCTCCTGCTGGCGCCTTATTAGATGCTCAAGGTTGTGCATTTGATTCAGATTCTGATGGTGTAGTTGATGGTGTTGATATGTGTGCTGATACACC
>NODE-471-length-14302-cov-6.05194_pt1 | contig 14302 bp, 14 predicted proteins | sample MGYA00139097_ERZ477577 | MGnify/ENA metagenome assembly ERZ477577 | reverse complement strand
TGTACAGCTGGGTATATTCAGCCTACCTTCTGGCCCGTGCGGTGTCGCTGCCGGTGTTCGGAAAGCTGGCAGATATTTTCAGTTCCCGCAGGCTTTACATTATTTCCATCTGTATTTTTCTATTGGGCTCCATTCTGGCTGGACTGGCCCAAAATATGATGCAGCTGATTTTATCCCGCGTGCTTCAGGGAATTGGCGCCGGAGGGAACTTTGCCCTGGTTTACATTGTCTTGGCCGATGTGTCTTCACCCGAAAACCGCGGAAAGACGCTATCCCTGGGCAGCTTCATCTGGGGGCTGGCCAGCCTTCTTGGCCCGACCTTTGGTGGTTTAGTTGTGACATACTTCTCTTGGCGCTGGATTTTTTTTATCAATGTGCCGTTGGGACTGCTTTCCCTGGTGGGAATCGCTATTTATCTGGTTGAAGTACGAGAAAAAAAGAAAGAGGCTGCCATTGACTATTGGGGTGCATTCACCCTTTCAACTGCCATCCTGGGATTGCTGACCGTTTTTTTGCTGGCCGGACGCTCATATGATTGGATATCCCCTCAAATCATCGGATTGACAATGCTCACCATTGCAGCAAGCCTTGCCTTTTATTATGCCGAGAAAAGAGCCCGGGAACCGGTTCTTTCCCTGGAATTTTTCGGAAGCAAGGGCTTTAGTACCGGCAACGGTTCGGCTTTCCTGGCGAGCTTTACGATCTTTTCCCTGTTTGCCTACAGTCCGCTTTTTATACAGGGTGCCCTTGGCAAAACACCGCTGCAAATGAGTGTGGCGATGCTGTCATTAAGCCTGGGATGGTCGGTCGGTGCCCTGGCATGCGGACAGACTGTCAATCGATTCGGCCAGAAGCCGTCGACGGTCTTTGGTTCTCTGTGTCTGGCCGTTGGCGGTGGAATCTTGATCACGTTTTCAACCGGTACTTCCCTAACGACCTGTTCTATCGTCCTGGGATTCATCGGAATTGGAATGGGATTTGTGTCGACGGCAACCCTGCTGGTGGTGCAAGACAGCCTGGACAAATCGGATCTGGGGGTTGCGACATCCTCCCATCAATTTGCCAGAACCCTGGGAGGTACCATCGGTGTTGGCATATCGGGAAGTTTCGTGACCATGACGCTTTCAAATGTCATGGAAAATTTGAAGAATACCGGTTTGAATAATTTGCCGCCCTCTTTAAAGGTTCAGATAGAACAAAGTGCTGAGAACATATTTAGGCCGGAAATCCAGGCCCTGCTGGCCCCGGATATTCAAAAAACATTTCAGGAGGCGGTGGCACGGGGCGTTTCGATGGTGTTTTGGATAACATTATTTGCCTCCCTGCTCTGTCTGATCATAAGCGTCCTCATTCCGGTGAAATCTGTACCAACGGCAAAGAAAGGCGGCTGACCGGGCGTTGACAATTATGTAAAAAGACCCCAATTTAATAAAAAATAAGAAGGAGTAAAAAAAATGATCATTGCCAAAGAAAAAGATATTCACGCGGTAGTAATGGAAAGTCCGGAGGTTAAAAACGCCGCCATGAAGGCCTTGATTTCACCGAAGGAGGGCTGGGATGGATATGTGATGCGGGTGATCGAACTGGCAGAAGGCGGCTACAGCCCCCACCACACTCATGAATGGCCCCACATCAATTATGTCCTCGAAGGCCATGGCAGCCTGCATGTCGACGGCAAGGATACCCCCGTCGAAGCCGGTTCATATGCCTATGTTCCGGCCGGCAGCCGCCACCAGTACAAAAATAAAGGCAACGGCATGTTCAGATTTATTTGTATCGTACCCCAAGAGGGACATGTCGCATAAAATAAGGGTTTTGCCACCAGGCACTAAGACACAAAGTGACGATACGTATTCTAAATTAATTTGGAACCAGTAGTTTTAATCGAACCATGTTTATTTAGTATGAGGGGGCAAGACATGCCAAGACCCAAAAAAATATTAAATGATCCAAAAGAAGTCGTGCCGGAATTAATCGATGGGCTGGTGGACGCCTATCATGGCAAAATCAAGAAATTGGAGGGTGCCGGCGCACTGGTGAAAACACGTCTGTCAAAAAAGAAAGTAGGGTTGCTGATCGGCGGCGGCAGCGGTCATGAACCTCTTTTCGGGGGTTTCATTGGAGAGAATATGGCCGATGGTGCCGCCTGCGGACAAATATTTGCCGCGCCTTCGCCGGACATTATCTTGCAGACCACGCGTGCCCTGAATCAGGGTAATGGTGTTTTATATCTATATGGTAATTATGCCGGTGACAATATGAATTTTGATATCGCCGCCGAAATGGCTGCTGAAGAGGGTATCGCAACCAAAACGGTTCGGGTCTGGGATGATGTGGCGTCCGCAACGCATCAAAACATGCAGGATCGACGCGGGATTGCCGGTGATCTTCTGGTAATTAAAATAGCCGGCGGGGTATCTGCCAACGTCAAAGATCTGGCAGAAGTCTATCGCGTTACCTGCAAGGCCCGTGATTTAACGCGCTCCATGGGCGTCGCCGTGGCAGCCGGATCGATTCCTGAAACCGGTGAGCCGACCTTTGAACTGCCGCAGGACGAGATCGAAATAGGAATGGGGCTGCACGGGGAGCCCGGCGTATCCCGTGAAAAGATGCTGGCGGCAGATACGCTGGTAGACAGGATGCTCGAGCGGCTCATCGCAGATCTGCCTTTTCAAGCCGGAGATGAAGTTTGTTTGCTGATCAACGATCTGGGGGCAACCACCTTTATGGAACTGCTCATTGTCAACCGGCGTGCCCATCAGTTCCTCGGCGCAAAGCGCATAAAGATATATGATACCATTATTGGAAGCCACTGTACCTGCCAGGAAATGTCGGGGTTTTCTATCACCATGATGAAACTGGATGAAGAGCTCAAAGAATATTATGATATGCTGGCTGCTTCCTTAGGCTTTTCAAAAATGTAATCCCATGAAAAAGCAATCGCTGACACTTGACGAAACCAGGGCGATGTTTACGCACGTGGCCCAAGAGATGGTATCTAAACAAGATATTCTCACCCAGGCCGATAAAGCCATCGGTGATGGCGATCATGGAATCGGCATGACCAGAGGGTTTGAAGCCGTTCTGCAAAAATTGAGTCAAGGACATTTCGATTCAGTCGGCGCTATGCTCCAGAACATTGGAACCACCCTGTTGATGTCCATCGGCGGAGCTGCCGGCGCAATTTTCGGAACCTGGTTTCGAGGTGCGGCTACCTCTCTGATGGACAAAAAGATATTCGACAGTGAGGCCCTCGCCGGTATGCTCACCGATGGCCTTTCAGCCGTCAAAGATCGCGGTAACGCCAAGCCTGGTGACAAGACTATGGTAGATGCATTGGAACCGGCAGCCTGCAACGCGACGGCAATGAAAGGGCATTCTTTGGAAGAAGCGCTGTCCGCTGCCACCAAGGCAGCCCAAGAGGGCCTGGAAATTACCAAAAACATGGTGGCCACAATGGGAAAGGCCAAAACTTTGGGCAAAAGGGCTATTGGACACCCCGATCCGGGAGCCCTATCCACATATTTAATCCTAAGTTTGATGACGGAATATCTCCTCTCTGGGAACAGTTGACAATGAAAATGGATATACTATAAAAATAGTACTCCGGGGGAGCGTCCGGAACAATATAGAGCAATCTATATAAAATACCAAATCTGCAGATAGGGGACGGCTGATCGGAAAGGAGGTGAAAACAAGAATATTTTAAAAATTGACAAAAACAAGCGTCCCGACCAACTCGAATTTCTATCGGACGAAAAGGAGGTAATTATGAGGATCAAAAATCTTAGTCTGGCAATCACCTTGTTCTTGGTCATGGTGCTATTCACCCCGCTATTAATCACACCATCACTGGCAGCGGATCATCCGCTTAAGGGCCAGAAAATCGATATGGCGATACTGGGTATCGGCGGCTGGTTGCCGAGCCGTCTGGGGGTCGACATGTCACCCATATTTGCCGAGTACGCCAAAAAGAACTTTGGCTATGACGTCAGCTTCTCCTTTGCCGAGGCGCCCTTTTCGGCCTTATTCCAAAAAGCGGCGTCCACCCTGGCAACCCGCTCACAGGAATATAACATCATCATCAGCGACAGCCAGTGGCTGGGCGCGTTTGCCTCACCCGGCTGGATTGTAAACATCAGCAGACTGATTGAACAACACCCGGAGCTGGACATCGAGTGGTATGATCCGGTCGTCTGGCAAACCTACATGGAATACCCCGAGGGGTCCAAAACCTTCTGGGGGTTGCCCGAGGAAGGCGATACCATTGCGCTGTTCGTCCGCACCGACCTGTTCCAGAATCCCGATGAAAGAAAAGCCTTCAAGGATAAACACGGCATGGAGTTGCCGCAAACATTTGAAGATTTCGAAAATCTTTCCATGACGGATTTTGAAAAGATCGCCGAGTTCTTTACCCGACCCGATGATGGGCTGTGGGGTACAGCCATGCAGTACTCCAAAGAATATGACTTTATGACCATGTACCTCTATCCCTTCATGTTCTCAACGGGCGGCGATATCTGGGACCCCAAAACCCGAAAAGTATACGGCATCCTCAACAGCGATATCAATGCCGACGCCATGGTGTGGAATAAGCGCATGCTTAAATATCAACCCCCGGGAGCTGTCAATTACGGTATCGCCGAAGAAATCGATGCGTTTGCCCAGGATAAAGTCGCCACCGCATTCCAGTGGGCTGCCGTCGGCCTGGCCATGCTGACCGATAAAAACCGGGACCGCGTAATGGTGGTGCCGCCGCCGGGTTTCAAGCAAAAAGACGGCTCCTTGAAGCGCCTGTATTCCATCGGAGGTCAACCCTGGGTGATCAATGCCTTCAATGATGAAGCCCATATGACGGTTGCCATCGATTTTCTAAAATGGTGGTATCTTCCGGAAACCCAGCTCGAATTCGCCAAACGCGGCGGAAACCCATGTGTCAAGGCCGTCCTCGAGTCCCCGGGTTTTGAAGACATTCAGCCATGGTTCCGGGCCTATAAATACATGCTGCGCACGGATCGATCACGGGATTTCTGGCATGAACCCAAGTACTCGGAAATGCTGGCCGCCCAGCAGGAAGCCTTCACAGCCTTTGCAACCGATCAGATATCGGATCCCAAGTTGGGGCTTGAATGGGCTGCCTGCGAGCAGCAGAAAATTCTATATGAATCCGGCCGTAGCGAAATTAAGCCTCCCAAATCATGCCGCGGCGTGAGATTGAAGTAGATGTAAGTTATTGGCTCAAAGGTTAATCGGTTCAGGGTTCAAAGTTCAGGGTTGAAAAACTCTCAATCAGCTCCTATCAAGAGATTCAGCCTTCATGTGTTAATAACTTCTTCTCACCCAATGGGTGAATTCGGGTATTCTGGATCTTGATCAATATATTGTGCCGTTTCAAAAATTGTAACTTTTGAACCCTGAACCTGGAAGCACTCAATTTAGGTAGGTACTGGTTATTTTTTTGAATGGAAAATTGGGATTGCAAAGCGGTTGATGGTCCAATTGGAATTTTAGATCACTGTAGTCCAGAAAAAATAGATCTCATTCCATCAAACCCAATATTCCAGCACGCCATTACTCCAGTTCCCCCCCTTTTCAGTTAAGGCGGTGGCTATGAACAATGATACAACCACGATTCCAGCCATGTCCGATCCGCCCAAGGGTATCGGGGGTCGGCTGCGCGCCTGGCGGATGAATTGGATCGACAATTCACGCTATTTTCCCCTGATGCTGCTGTTGCCGGTGCTGATTTTCTTTTTGCTGTGGAACATCATCCCGCTGTTATGGATGGTGGGAATGAGCTTTTACAACTACTCCTTGATTACCGGGATGCCGCCGCGCTTTATCGGGTTGCGGAATTTTTTTGATCTCTACGACAGTTATGCGGTTTGGGGGGCGCTTGGCAAAACATTTATCTTCGTATTTTTTGCGGTGGGGATTGAAACGATCCTGGGAATGGTTCTGGGTATCCTTTTCTGGGGCAGCACCCATCTGCCCGGCCGCCGCCTGGCCTTGACGATGCTTTTTTCGCCGATGGTGCTCACGCCGGCGGCCACCGGGACCTTCTTTCGCTTGATTTATGAGCCTACCTTCGGGATTATGAATTATCTCACCACCCTCGTCTTCGGGACAAAAATCGATTTTCTCGGTGATAATTTCTGGGCCATGCCGGCCGTACTTATAGTAGATATCTGGATGTGGACCCCCTTTATGATCTTAATTACCCTGGCCGCTCTCGGGTCCGTGCCGCGGGCTGAGCTGGAAGCGGCGGAAGTTGATCGCCTGCCCTGGTTGAAACGATTCTGGTATGTTGTGTTGCCCCACGCCAAATTTATTCTGATGCTGGGAATCGTGCTGCGGACCATCGATGCCTTCAAAGTCATGGATCTCATCTACCAGCTTACCCGCGGGGGGCCGGGCAATGCCACAGAGGTGGTCGGCATCACCCTTTTTCGCAAAGCATTTGAAGGATTTACCATGGGTTGGTCCTCGGCCCTGGCGGTGATCACGCTGCTGATTGCCATTGCCTTTACTTCCATATTTCTTTACATTTTAAATCTTCGCAGGAAAGGAGCACAAAGCTGATGCGAACGAACTGGCGACAAAAGATGTATCATCTGGTGCTATGGATGGTCTCCATCATTTTTTTCCTGCCGGTGGTCTGGATTATTACGGGCGCCTTCAAAACAAAAGACGATCTGTTGGCCATACCTCCGAAAATCATATTTTCACCCACCTTGGCCAATTTTATTGACTTATTCTCGCGACATGATTTTTTTTCATCGTTACGCAACAGTTTTTTGATATCCGCCTGTGCCGTCATCGTTGCCATCGTGGTTGCCTTCCTGGCGGCCTACAGTTTCTCTCGCTTCAAACCCCGCGGTACTGATTTTCTGATGTTTGTGCTGTTGACTGTTCGCATGGTGCCTGCCGCCGCGGTGGTGGTACCCATTTTTTTGATGTATACGGCATTCGGCTGGAAAGACGATTTTTGGGGCGTCATGCTTTTCTATGCCATGTTTAGCATTCCCTTTTCGGTCTGGATCCTCAAAGGTTTTATTGACGGGGTCTCGCCCCGCTTTGATGAAACAGGTATCGTCAATGGCGGATCACGCATGCATGTCCTGTTCAGGGTGATACTCCCTCAGGTGCGGCCCGGATTGATCGCTGCTTTCATTTTCAATCTGATATTTGTGTGGAACGAATTTTTGTTCAACTTCATTATCGGCGGCAAAAAAACGACCATGATTCCGGTCAGCCTGGTCACCGGGTCCATATCGCAGGGCGGCGTCGATTGGACCTTTGTGGCAGCGTTGGCAACCGTGTACTTGATACCGCCGTTTCTGGCAATTTACTTCTTTCAGAAATATCTTTTGGTCGGCATGACCTTTGGAACCGTCAGGGGTGAAGTATGATTCAACGATTCTTCAAACAGCCCTTTGCGGCAATGGTGCAGGGTATCCTGGTTGTTCTTTTGGTCGTCAGCTTTGCGATGATCACCCAGCAGTTCAGTGAAACGATTTACCGCATCGGATTTTTACTGCTGATCGCTTCGACGTTTGTGCAAATCGTATTCGGTAATCTTCCACCGGAAGCCAATTTCAAACAGTCTCTTAAATTTACGGCGATTGTATTCGGCATCATCGCAATTGTTTTTGGGCTGGGTATTTTTCTGGCCCCTCATTTGGTCAATCTTGGGCGCAGGTAATCTGATGTTAGCGATTGAGCTTCGTTCTATTGCGAAAAAATATGGTCGGGTCGAGGTTCTACGAGATTTTGACCTGACCGTTGAGGCCGGCACGTTCACCGTGGTATTCGGATTGCCGGCCTGCGGCAAATCAGTACTGGTGCGTCTGCTGACCGGTCTTGAACGACCCAGTGCCGGCCATATTCTGCTGCGGGGCAACGAAGCGACCAGGGTTGATTCCGGCGGACGCAACATCGGGTATGTGCCGCAGTCCTTTGCCTTGTATCCGCATTTCAGTGTCTATAACAATATCTCATACCCCCTGGATCTGATTAAATTCCCCAAATCCCGGATAGACGGTGCCGTCAAACAAATCGCCGAACAGCTCAAAATCGACCATCTATTGGGCAAGTATCCGGATCAGCTCAGCGGGGGTGAAAAACAGCGGGTGGCACTGGCTCGCGGGGTCGTCAAACACACCGACATATATATTCTCGACGATCCGCTGGTGGGCTTAGACTTTAAGCTGCGCGAGCAAATGTTTGATGATCTGAAATCAATGCAGCAATCGCTGGCCGCCACTTTTCTCTATACCACGTCTGATCCGCTGGAGGCCCTGGCGCTGGCTGATAAAGTGGCCGTCCTGGATGGGGGCCGCATCGTCGAAGCCGGCGACCTGGAATCACTTTACCGCCGGCCGTCCCATATCAGCACCATGACCCTTCTCGGTTTTCCACCATCCAATCAGATCGGCGGCGAATTACAAATCCGGGCAGACCAGTTATGGTGTCATACGGAAGTGTTTGAACTGCCGGTCAGCATGACGCCGTCTGCCGGTCTGCCTGCTGAAGGCGGTGAAGTCCGGGCGGTGATCCGGCCCGAAGATATCCATCTGAACCCGGATCAGGATGGTATGCTGAAATGTCAGGCTCAGGTCGTACTACGGGAAGATCTGGGAGGAGAAGTCATTGTTTACCTGGAAGTAAAAAAAATACCACTGGTGACGGTCATCAGCCACGCCGAAGACCATTTGATCAGCAAGGACAAGGTCACGATCGGTGTGCACCCTTCAAAGGTCGTACTCTTCAAATCTGATACCGGCCAAAGGATAGGATAGGGAGCAAATCAATATGCCTGAAGTTCGCCTGGTCGACTTACACAAAGAATATCCGGGTGTCATCGCTGTGAAAAACGTCAGCATCACGTTTAACACTGCCACCGTCACCTGCCTGTTGGGTCCGTCAGGCTGCGGTAAAACAACCATGATGCGAATCATTGCCGGGTTGGAGACACCAACCGCCGGAGATGTATTTTTCGACGATGACCGCATCACCGAACTGCCGACCCGCATGCGCAAGATCGGTATGGTCTTTCAATATCCGGTGGTTTACCGCGGCATCAGCGTTTACCGTAACATCGAACTGCCGCTGCTGGAAGAAAAACTGGCTAGATCGGAGCGTAAAAAGCGTATCCAGCAGGTGATTGACATCCTGGGGCTGGAGGACAGCGTCGATAAAGAAATATCGCAATTGGACGGTGGCTCCCGTCAAAAAGTGGCGATTGCCCGCACCGTCGCCCGGCAGCCGGCGGTCATTCTATTTGACGAGCCTATTACCAGCGTCGATGCAGAGGCCAAGGTGCAACTTAAGCGTGCTCTCAAAGAACTCACCCGGCAGCTGCGCCAGACCATCATCTATGTTACTCACGATCAGACAGAGGCCATGACCCTGGCCGATCAGATCGCGTTGATGAAAGCAGGCGAAATCGTTCAACTGGATTCGCCGCGCACGCTATACAATCTGCCAAACGATGTGTTTGGAGGTTGGTTCCTGGGAAATCCCGGTATGAATTTCTTCGAATACCGGGTCGAAACAATGGATGGCAGTTTGATTCTGAAGTCGCCCCTGTTCCCTCGAGACTTGAAAATCTCGGGGTTAAATGGCCAGGATCACATTACCATCGGCATTCGGCCCGAGCATGTCAGGCTCGCGCGCAAGCCGTCGGATTTGGCGGTTGCCGGCAACGTCCGGCGTAAATTCATCGTGGTCGGCGGCCATTATCTGGTCAGCGTGGAGTTGAGTGACAAGATTATCAAGGTCAAAGTCGATCCGTTCTTGGGCCGCCAAATCGAGAATGAGGTCTGGGTGGAATGCCCCCTGGACTGGATAACTTTGTTTGGACCCGATGGCCGTCGGCTGAAAGCGGAGCTGTCGTTGGTGTAGACTATAGTCAAAAGCTGGTACAAAAAGGACACCTTTATGGATGCAAGAGAACTTCGCGCGTTGCAAGCGCCGCTTAAAGAGCACTACAAAACGTCTCCCGAAAACGCGGTGACCCCTGCCCGGGCCGAAGCGGTGATCGAGGATAACGACATCTCCTGTCAGATTAGCACATACGCGGGCACGACGGTGGCCGGCCTTCATCCGGCAACCGGCGGCGACGGCTCAAAAGCCTGCTCAGCAGATATGCTGATGGAAGCGCTGGTCGCTTGTGCCGCTGTCACCTTAAAGGCCGTTGCCACCGCCATGCGCATTCCCCTCAACCATGCCAAGGTAATCGCCGATGGCACTTGGGATGCGCGCGGGACATTGGCGGTTGATCGTGATGCCCCGGTCGGACTCACGGATGTGAAACTTAGATTTGAGATTGACAGCACTGCCGACCGCATAAAACTCGATAAAATGATTGATCTTACAGAGCGCTACTGTGTCATTTATCAGACCCTCGCAAAGCCACCCACACTGACAAGTGAACTTAAAATCATTTAAAAACTTTATGATCACGGAAACATTCCATCAGAAACATCAATAACCCTCGGATTAGAGATCATAAGGCAAGAAATTTTTAATATTGAATGCACGATATCTTTGAGCTTTCATCTACGTATCTGTCGTTTGGGGTATTTTGTGATATCGTATCGTAATTCAGCCTCAATTATGTTTTACTTCTATTATTTGTTTACTCGAAATTCAGAAGAGCGTCCTATCAATTGACTTTGTGTATAGGAGGTATATCGTACTCACAAAGGGAGGATGTTATGCGGACAAACATCGTAATTGATGACGAATTATTAAATGAGGCCTTTTCTGTTAGTAACGCAAAAACAAAGAAAGATCTTATTCATGAAGCTTTAAAAGAATTCATTCGGTTAAAAAAGCGCAAGGACCTCACCGAACTGGCCGGGGCTGTCAGGTTTCACAAAAACTATAACCACAAAAGATTTCGAAAAAAATTCTCGTTTTAGTCCTTTGAGGGATAAACCTTTTAATTTTCACTAATTGTCTTCCTATTCGACTTTCATTTGCCGATAAGCGTCCAACGCACTTAGCGACCTACCTGCGACTGGATGGCCAGCATGAAAAATAATCATTCCAAATATTTTGCCATTCCGCGTTTACCTACTTTGCCATCCTCATTAATCAAATAATCAATCAGCTTGAGGTCAACGATATCGTGGGAATGGGTCGTAAGCGTGTAGTTGACGTCATCATGTGATTTAGCCACCATTTTGGTGTGTATCTTTTGATGGGAAGAAGGATGGTGAGAAAACTTGAGGGATGTAGCGAAAAGATACACCGGTATCTTGTTCAGATGACAAAGGCTGACGATATTGGAGGTGCCGATGGCCGTAACGACCTTGGCATCAGGGGTTACTGACATGGCACCGATGAACAGCTTGTTGGCCTGTTCAATATAATGGCTGAGGCTGTATTCCGGCACAACCTGCAATTCGATCATGGCTTTGGAAAGTGCTTTGATCAGCTGTTTGGTCTTGACAAAATCCTGCTTTAAAATGATTACCTTAAAATTCTTCTGAAACACCTCTTTGGCCATTGCCAGCAGTTTGGTCACATCAGAGCTGGCGGTGTGCACAATGATCGTATCACCGTCTTGAATTAAGCCGACACCATGTTCGATGACTTTGCCGACTTTGGATTTCAACAGGTCAAGTTTGGCCATCAAAATCCTGATGGCCTCGTTTTTGGTTTTTTCGAGGTCATCACTGTATTGCGATTGCATTTCGGACTCGAAAGGTTTGATCAGGTGGATGAGGGGAACAATTCTAGGCTCTGTATGTTTAATGGCTTCACAAAGCTCGGTGAATAAATCCCTCAAATCAGCAGCATCGCATCTCAAGGCTTGAATCGAGTTAATGAGAGCTTGCAGCGCCAGCATAGCTATTCTTGAGGAACCCAGCACATCCTCGTGGTCCCGAAAAAGTTTAAACAGAATTTCCCTATCTTTTTCATCCACAGCGATATCCTTAACTTAATTACAGTGACAGCCACAAAAAAACAGTCAGATATATTGATGCGATCAGCAACGTTATCACCGAAATGACGGCACTGGATTTCATAAACTCCAAAAAGCTGATGTTCTGATTGAATCTTTTGGCCATACCTACTGAAACGATATTGGCCGAGGCGCCAATCATGGTCAGGTTGCCCCCCAAACAGGCACCCAGTGAGAGCGCCCACCACAAAATGTTATTTGGGATCGGATTTGCCTCCAGCATTAATCGCACAACGGGAATCATCGTAATCGTAAAAGGGATATTGTCCAAAAAGCCGGAAGCAATCCCTGAAACCCATAACACCACCAGGACGATGATGTATGGATTGTCTCCGATGCGCAGGAAAACATTATGCGCGATCCATTCTATGACGCCCTTTGCTTCTAAAACACCAACGAGGATAAAAAGGCCGGTAAAAAAAAGCAGTGTGCTCCACTCGATTTCTTCGAGCATATGCTCGACATCGACTTTAGTGATCACTAACAGAATCATGGCAACCAACACGGCCACCACGCCGGGCGATAGCTTCGTAATCGTCTGGGTGACAAACAAGGTGATCGCCAGTCCAAGACATACCAGAGACTTGGTCAGAAAGATTTTATCAATACGAATGCTCAAATAGTTAAACCGAATTTTTTCGAGCAGCAGCTGGACAGAAAACAACTTGGCAAGATTGGTATCGATGGGCTTAAATTTGTCTTTGTTGGTAAACCAGATATAAAAAAGGGCTGACGCGAAGGCCAGGACGACAGGTACGGCAAGGTTGATGATGAATTGATTAAAGGTGAGTCCCACTTTGGAGCCGATAATAATGTTGGGCGGATCGCCGATCAGTGTGGCCGTTCCCCCAATGTTAGAGATGACCGCCTGACTGATGACATACACTTTCGGATCAAGCCCCATTCCAGCCGTAAGCTCGATAATAATGGGAATAACAATCAGGACAGTGGTGACGTTATCAAGGCAGGCCGAAAGCCCCGCCGTTACAACCGAAAATAACACTAAAATTTTTAGGGGGCTTCCCTGGGTCAGTTCGGCAATTTTAACTGATACAATTGTGAAAAAACCTGATTTTCGAAGGATGGTAACGATCATCATCATACCCAGCAAAAGCATGATGGTTTCAAAATCAATAAACTCGATGGCAGTATGCTCGTCGATAATGTGCAAGGCAAGCAGAACCATCACGCCGAGCAGGGCGGCCACAGCCTTGTTGACCAATTCAAAGGTGATGGCGGCATATACAATCAAAAAAACAACTATAGGAATGAAAACGCCTTCCATTTTATTACACTCCGGCGCCTTGACCTAAAAAAAGCGCACGTTGATTGCAAAAGACTTTTTCTAAAATTAGAATTGTCCAGTATCCAGTTGACCGTCAGAAAATCGTTTTGACAAGGAGAGGCTGATGATGACACCATCTCGTGCAGGGTCACGTAATCGATCTAAACTTATACATTAATTTATAATCCGTTGTTGCCTTTGTCAATGTAAATCTGCCCAGGGACTGTACCCCCCCTCTGTAACGACAAACTTTTCGAGAATTGTAAATTGTTTTATCTGTACCGATTCAAATAAGCCCCATTGACAACGGCATGATGGTAAATAAATTGTGATATAAACCTTATAATGGAGAGCGTCAAATGAAAAAGATAATAGTCGTGGGAGCAAGCGGAACCATCGGTCGCGCGGTTGCCGATTTGCTTGGGCAGACCCACCAAGTCATTCGTGTCGGCAACAGACAAGGTGACTATACGGTTGATTTAAGTTCAAAGGCTTCCATAGAAAATTTGTTTGAAAAAACAGGATCTATTGATGCAGCCATTAGTGCGGCCGGGTTATCACGCTTTGGCAAACTCGGAGAAGCAAGTGATGATGACTTTATGTTCAGTATCCATAATAAACTTATGGGGCAGGTAAACCTGGTTCGAATCGCACAGCAACATGTATCGGAAAATGGTTCAATCACTGTTACTACGGGTCTATTAGGGCGAGAACCCTGGCCCGGCACAGTTCCTACGGCAATGGTTAACGCCGCTTTGGAAGGATTCGTGCGTGCCGCTGCTTTAGATGCGTCTAACGGGATTCGAATCAACGCTGTCAGCCCAATTTTTGTTACGGAAACGGCAACGAAAATGAGTATGGATAAAGCCGGAACCATGTCGGCTATCGAAACCGCCAAAGCCTATCAAGCCTGCCTAGCAGGGGATATGACAGGTCAAGTCCTCGATGTCCGGGATTACGGCAAGGTTGAATAAAACTGAAACAACTTTTGAAATTTGGGATTCTTTTCAATCATTGACCAGTCGTCGTCTTCAAGTTTC
>NODE-470-length-14351-cov-5.07415_pt1 | contig 14351 bp, 13 predicted proteins | sample MGYA00139097_ERZ477577 | MGnify/ENA metagenome assembly ERZ477577 | reverse complement strand
CAAAAAAGAATACAGTAAAGAGTCCAAAAATTGCAACTGCGATAATGCGATCCCTGACGACTCTATCGTATCTGCTTACTCTGGATACCAAGAGATACAGAAACATAACTAATCCCGATAATATTGTTACTGTCGACCCATCGTAACCACCTATGGAGAAATTAAGGAAACCCGAAGCACTTACTTTTGACATAGGGTCATTAAAAAGATATAGCAGTCCACATAAAGATGAAAGAGCGACAAGTATTTTATCAAGTTGTGTAAAAGGGTTTAATTTTTCTGGTTTTCCTGCTTTAATTTCAACTGTTTCATTCTCTTTTCTTAATTTTTCTGATGCAGCAATTACACTAGGTCTTTCTCCTATATTTCCAAATAAATTTTTAGCCATTAAGAATTGAAGCATTCCTAAAAACATAAAAATTCCTGCTAAACCAAAGCCATAACTCCAACCTAAATTTTCCGCCAAATAACCACAAAGCATCATGCCGAAAAAAGCACCAGCGTTAACTCCCATATAAAAGATAGTGTAGGCACCGTCCTTTTTGGACTCTTTTCCTTTATACATCGTAGAGATAATAGATGTAATGTTAGGTTTAAAGAAACCAGTTCCTATAACCAGTAATGCCAGTCCCAGATACAAGGAAAATTGTGTTTCAAAGACCATGGATAGGTGACCAAGAGTCATAATTATACAGCCAATGACAACAGCCCATTTATAGCCTGTATACTTGTCTGCTATAAATCCGCCGATAATTGGTGTTAAATACAGTAATGAAGCGTAGGTACCGATTAAAGCTAAGGCATGTTCTCTTGGCCATTCCCACCCTGGATTATCCCCTACTAATGGGGCCGTTAAAAACAGGACCAATAAAATTCTCATACCGTAGAAAGAAAAACGTTCCCACATTTCGGTGAAAAATAAAACAAATAACCCCGCAGGGTGCCCTAAGACCTTGTCCTTAAATAGATTTTCTATATCAGTGCTCATAAATTAAATATTTGGAATATTAAAAAACCCCTTTAAGAATATCATTCTTTAAAGGGGTTTGTAATCAATTGTTGGTCATAAGTGTTTTTTCTTCTTCGGTAACTTCATGTTCATCATCTTCAGCTCCATGGGTGAGGAGTTCTAACTTTTTTCTGAATAACAGTACGATAGCTCCAAAAACAATACAGAATACTGCAATACCGGTAAAGACGGTAAATTCTCCCAGGCCTTCAGCCGATTCTCCCAGCCATCCGGCCAGTTTATTTCCAAATCCGGTCATGGCAAAATAGATCCCCATCATTAGAGAACCATATTTTAGCGGAGCTAATTTTGTAATATAAGAAAGCGCAACCGGTGAAATACACAATTCACCAATCGTATGTAATAAATAAGCCAAAACCAGCCAATACATGGCAGAAGAGCCATTGGCCTCGAATTGAGAAGCGGCTGCTGACATAAAAAAGAAGCCTGTACCCATGATGATCAATCCAACGATCATTTTGAACAAGGAAGTAGATAGTTTTCCTTGAAGTTTTTTCTTGGCCCAATAACCTGCAATTGTCGTACCTAAAAATATAATAAACATCGCATTTAAAGACTGGAACCAAGACGCCGGAATTTCCCAACCCATTAACATTCTATTGGTTTTTTCCTTGGCATAAATATTCATTAAGCCACCTGCTTGTTCAAAAGCGCCCCAGAATATGATCACTAGTAAAAAGGAAATCATAAGTACTATGATTCTGTCCTTTTCAATTTTGGTAAGTGGTTTATTCATGGCCTCTTTTTCAGCAGCATCTTCAGAAACTCCAAGAAAATTCCCGACATTTTTTAAATATTTCTGACCCAAAAGATATTGTATTAAGCCCATGGCCATTCCTATACCTGCCAAACCAAATCCATAATGCCATCCGTGTACTTCTCCCACATAGCCAACAATTAAACTTGATAAAAAGGCACCTACGTTGATCCCTATGTAAAAGATGGTAAACCCTTTATCTCTTCGGATATCTCCTTGTCTGTATAATCCACCCACCATGGTAGAAATATTGGGTTTTAACATACCCACTCCTGCCACAATCAGGCCCAATCCTGTATAAAATGCCCAATATTCTTCTATCGCCAAAATACTATGTCCGGCAACAAGTAAAATTCCGCCATATAACACTGATTTTTTCTGACCCAGAAATTTATCTGCGATCCATCCTCCAGGAATTGAGGCTACATAAACGAGCATGGTATACCATCCATATAAGGCAAGAGCTTCTCCATTAGTCCATCCCAAACCAGGATTTGTATCTGTAGTGGCTTGAACCAAATACAATACGAGGATCGCTCTCATTCCATAGTATGAAAAACGCTCCCACATTTCTGTAAAAAACAGGATAAAAAGTCCAACGGGATGACCAAAAAGTTCTTTTTGCTCAGGTGATTTTGTTATGGATGTCATAAAAATTAGTTTAGAATTAGTTGATTAATTTTCCTGTTTTTCTCCGTTATTTCCAAGAGAACGGTCAATAAAAGTAGTCATTTTTTTGAAAAGGTGTAATCGGGTGTTTCTTCCTTTAGAAATACCATGGGCCCTATCTGGATATGCAAAAAAATCAAATTCTTTATTTGCCTGTATCAGCGCGTTGATCATTTGCATTGAATTCTGCACATGGACATTATCATCACCCGTTCCATGAATGAGTAAATAATCCCCTTTTAACAGATCAGCAAAATTCACAGGAGAATTCTGGTCATAACCAGAAGCATTTTCCTGAGGCGTCTGCATATACCTTTCCGTGTACACCGAATCGTAATACCTCCAGGAGGTGACAGGGGCCACAGCAATAGCCATTTTAAAAACATCTGCCCCTTTGGTAATGGCAAGAGAACTCATAAATCCACCATAACTCCATCCCCAAATTCCTATGCTGCTTTCATCAATATAATTTCTTTTACCCAATTCAATGGCCGATTCAATTTGATCCTCAATTTCATATTTCCCCAATTCCTTATAGACTACTTTTTCAAAGTCTCGCCCTTTAAAGCCGGTTCCTCTTCCATCAACGCAGGCAATTATATATCCCTTCTGACTCAGCATCATATGCCAATAATCATGACCCCTTACCGTATTCCAGCGATTCGAAACAGTTTGTGAACCCGGACCAGAATATTGAAACATTAAAAGAGGATATTTTTTATTGGGGTCAAAGTCTTTTGGCTTGATCATCCACATATTGAATTCACCGTTTTGAGTTTTTATAGTACTGAATTCTTTGTCAGGAAGACCGTATGCAACTAATTGATCCGCCAGGGCCAGATTATTTTTGATCTCTTTTATTTCGGCCCCGGTTTTAGCATCTATCAAACGATAGACAGTAGGATGAATAGCGCTTGAATAGGTATTGACAAAATAATTAAAACTGTTACTAAAAGCAGCTGAGTTGGTACCCACAAAATTGCTCAGTTTTTTCTTTTTCTTCCCTGAAATATCAATAGAATAGACACTTCTGTTGATTGAGCCTTCTTCAGTTGATTGATAAAATACTCTTTTTGTTTTTTTATCGAAACCATAATACGCTGTGACTTCCCAATTGCCGGTTGTGATCTGATTTTTCAACTTTCCGCTGCTGTCATAATAATATAAATGGTTAAAGCCATCGCTTTCACTACTCCAGATAAAGCTATTGTCATGAAGAAAAGTCAGGTCATCCTGAATATTGATATAGGCCGCATCTTTTTCATTTAACAGTAAACTCGTTTCGTTTTTGTCTGCAAAGAAGGAAATAAGGTTCAAGTTGTTTTGATGTCTGTTGATGGTGGTTATAACAAGTTGATCGGCTTCATGGGTCCATTGAATTCTGGGGATATAATATTGTTCAAATGACTTAAGATCAATTTGGGATTTTTTCTTTTTCACCAGGTCATAAAAATGAAGACTGACTAGTGAATTTTTTTCTCCCGCTTTGGGATACTTGAAAGTTTGTTGGCTCGGGTATAAACCATCTTCATAAACATCCATTGAAAACTCAGGAACCTCAGTTTCATCAAACCGTATAAAGGCCAGTTTATTTGAGGAGGCATTCCATTCAAATGCCCTCACCAGAGAAAACTCTTCTTCATATACCCAATCTGTAATTCCATTGATGATTTTATTTTTTTCACCATCAGTGGTAATTTGAATAGTTTCCTTGGAAATAAGGTTTTTGTTTTATACACATAAGCTATTTTTTCACCATCAGGAGAAAAAGTAGGCTCTTGAATATTCATTTCAGATATGATCTCGAGTGTTTTACCGGAAAGATCATATACGTAATATTTCCCCTGTTTAGACCGTCTATAGATAGGCTCAAGATTCACCCCGATGATTAACTTGGTTTCATCTGGACTAAAGGTGTAATCATCAAAATACTTAATACCATCAAGGTCTTTTCCCAATACGACAGTTTCCACTTTTTCAAGGGTTTTATAATCGAACTTGTCCATATAGGTGCCATATGAGTTGTGGTTGAGGACAGTGTAATGATCACTATTTTTCATCGAATGAAAAGCCTCCAGAGAAGTTGTTTCAAAAGCGTTTTTTACCCAAATATCTTCTAAACTAATATCTTTTTGTTGTGAAAAAAGAGGTTGTATCAGGAGGATCAATAAAAGTAAAATAATTCTCATATCAATATATTGGAAATTTAATGGCCAAGTTTACGGAAAATATATGAATTGAATTCTGAATTATATCAGATTCTTGTGTATTAATTGATGAATATTTTGAGTTTATAATGACGGTTTTCCAACAATGGGGACGATACTTAAGAAACTATTTAATGTTTTATATCAAGTAATAAGCATCATTCATTTTCTTGTGATAATCCTTGCAATATATCCATGTCATTTTTCTAGACCTATTGATTATCTTTGTCAGGCTTTAATAACTGGAATATGTCAAAAATGATCAAAGGATTTTCGAAATTAAGTAAAGCTGAAAAAATAAACTGGCTGGCTGAAAATTTCTTTTATGAAAAGGAAAAGGGTATCGAAACTCTAGAGCAATACATGAACAAAGATGCTCAAATTCAACAGCTTCATGATGAGTTTATAGAAAATACCATTAGTAACTTTTATGTGCCTTACGCTATTGCTCCTAATTTTTTAATTAATGGAAAGACATATGCTATTCCAATGGCAATTGAAGAAAGTTCAGTAGTTGCTGCTGCTGCTTTGACAGCCAAATTTTGGAGTACCAGAGGAGGGTTTAAGGCCCATGTGATCTCTACAACTAAAATTGGTCAGGTTCATTTTACTTATGAAGGCAGTAAGTCCGATTTGGAAGAATATTTTTCATCCGTTAAGAATGACCTGATACGAGCTACGGATCACATCACAGTGAATATGAGAAAAAGGGGAGGTGGAATTGTCAATATCGAATTAAGGGATCGGACAGAATCTTTAGAACATTATTACCAATTACACGTCACTTTTGAGACAGGTGATAGCATGGGGGCAAATTTCATCAATTCCTGTTTAGAAGCGATCGCTGATTCTTTCCAAAAAGAGGATGTTTTCGTGATCATGAGTATCTTATCAAATTATGTTCCTCAATGTTTGGTTCGTGCTGAGGTATCATGTAAAATAGAAGATTTTTTTCCTGAAGATGCAGAATTATACGCACGTAAATTCGTTCAGGCTGTTGAAATAGCTAAAGTGGAGCCATTCAGAGCGGTGACCCATAACAAAGGAATTATGAATGGGATAGATGCAGTTGTACTTGCTACAGGAAATGATTTTAGAGCCGTTGCTGCGGGGGCACATGCTTACGCCTGTAAGGATGGCCAGTATTCAAGTCTTACTCAAGCAGAGATAGTAGATGGAAATTTTAAGTTTTCGATCGAAATCCCTTTATCTTTGGGAACAGTAGGAGGGCTCACTAAGCTTCATCCTCTGGCTAAATTATCAATGGAGATCCTGCAGAATCCGAGCGCTTCAGAACTGATGCAAATTGTAGCTGTTGCCGGACTAGCCCAAAATTTTGCTGCCCTTCGTGCACTCACCACAACAGGTATACAGCAGGGCCATATGAAGATGCACCTTATGAATATTTTGAATCAGCTGGAGGCCAATGTTCATGAAAAGGAATTAATTAATGAGGCCTTTCGAGGAAAAACAGTTACCCATAGTGCCATTGCAGAATACCTGCATCTCATCAGAACAGGACATTAAATAGCTTCTGATTATGTGAAAATAAAATTTTTCTATTTGATAAGTTTGAATTCAGGCTGAAGTATTGCTTATCTTTACTAAAAATTAAATAACTTCTTAAACAACATATTATGTCATTTCAATTACCAAAATTACCATATGCATATGACGCTTTGGAGCCTCATATTGACGCAAGAACGATGGAGATACATCATTCCAAACACCATAATGGGTATACAACTAATCTCAACAATGCGATCGAAGGAACGAACCTTGAGGGTAAATCTATAGAGGATATATTAGAAAATCTCGATATGTCTAACGGAGCTGTCAGAAACAATGGCGGCGGATTTTACAATCATGATCTGTTCTGGAAAGTAATGTCTCCAAATGGAGGTGGCGCGGCAACAGGAGCTGTAGCAGAAGCTATTGATGCAGCTTTTGGATCATTTGATGAATTTAAAACGGCGTTTTCAAAAGCAGCAGCTACGCGTTTTGGATCAGGATGGGCTTGGTTATGCGTGCATAAAGGAGGAAAAGTAGAAGTGTGCTCTACAGCGAATCAGGATAATCCTTTAATGCCAGAGATGGGATGTAACGGAACTCCTATTTTAGGATTGGATGTTTGGGAGCACGCCTATTATCTGAATTATCAAAACAGAAGACCAGATTATATCAATGCTTTCTTTAACGTGATCAACTGGGAGGAAGTCAACAAAAGGTATGCCGAAGGTAAATAAGTATATTTTTTAAAATAGTTAAATTAACCACGGATTAATAGTCCGTGGTTACTCTTTTTTAGGAAGTACCCTACACGTAAATTTTAACAGATTTAAATGAATTTTATCAAATGAGATCCAGGAATATAGCTTTTTTACTTGCCTTTCTGGCGGCCTTGATCTATGGGGTAAGCTTTACTGTTGCTAAAGAAGTAATGCCTTTGTATATTCGTCCGTTTGGCTTTATTTTAATTAGAGTACTGGGAGCGGCCTTGTTATTTTGGACCGTTGGAATTTTCTTAAAAAAAGAAAAGATTGAAACCCAGGACTACCCAAGGTTGTTGCTTGGAGCATTGTTTGGTATTGCACTCAATCAACTTTCATTCTTTAAAGGACTGAGCATGACCACGCCGATCAATGCTTCAGTGATCATGGTCACCACCCCTATACTGGTCTTGATATTTTCCTCTTTTTTATTAAAAGAAAAAGCGAGTAAAAAAAAATTACTGGGAATTTTTGTTGGTTTGTTCGGAGCCGTTATGCTCATTATTTTTGGAAAGGATAAAGGTATGGCAAGCAATGCTACTTTAGGTAACCTCTTGGTTTTTATCAATGCCTCTTCCTATGGTCTATACCTGATATTGATTAAAAATCTCACAAAAAAATACCATGCTATTACGCTGGCCAAATGGCTGTATCTTTTTGGTTTGATCATGGTAATTCCTTTTGGAATTTCTGAATTTAGTGCAGTAGATTGGCCTACAATGCCGTTACCAATCCTCTACAGAGTAGGGTTTATTATTGTATTTACGTCTTTTATGACCTATATGTTCAATCTATTTGCCATTAAAGAGTTGAAACCTACCACCCTGAGTATCTTTATTTATTTACAACCCGTAATTGCAAGCAGTTATGCACTTTTTGTGGGGAGTGATTCATTGAATGTCATCAAAGTAGCAGCCACCTTCCTTATTTTTATCGGGGTTTACTTGGTTACGCGCAAGCCTAAGGAATCTTTGAATTGAGATGATTATAATGTTTCCCTGCCTAAGGAAAGATATTTTTATTGCTAACTTTACCGAAATTTAAAGCAATCCCATGATAAAATCCATGACCGGATACGGTAAATCAATAATTCAACTGGAAACAAAAAAGATCAGTCTCGAGATAAAATCACTGAACAGTAAAAATCTTGATATAAACACAAGATTTCCTGGGGTTTATAAGGAAAAGGAAATTGATGTAAGAAAACTGATCGCAAATAATTTAGTTAGAGGAAAGATAGATATGTCATTTTATATAGAATCTACTACAGTGGAGACCTCAACCAAAATCAATAAGGAAATTGTAGCCAATTATATCAAACAGCTGGAAGAAATACATAAGGAAACAGATATACTCTCAATCGCCATGAGATTGCCCGATGTATTGAAAACCGAAAGAGAGGAATTAGATCCGGAAGAATGGGGTAAGATCGAGACGGGAATTTTGGAAGCCATTGAAAGTTTGCAGGAATACCGCTTGTCTGAGGGTATAGAGTTAGGCAATGATTTTGAAGATCGGATAAAGACTTTACAAAGGAAGTTGGAAGAGGTCATTGATCTTGATAGTGAAAGACTCGAACAGGTAAGGATAAGATTGAGAAAATCAATCAAAGAATTAGAACAGAATGTAGATGAGAATCGATTTGAACAAGAGCTGATCTACTATCTTGAAAAACTAGATATTACAGAGGAAAAAGTAAGACTTACCAATCATCTGAGCTACTTTTTACAGGAGCTTAATGTAAAAGTATCCAATGGTAAGAAGCTGGGTTTTATCTCTCAGGAAATAGGGAGAGAAATAAATACCATAGGTTCCAAGGCAAATTTTGCTCCGATGCAAAAAGTAGTGGTTGAGATGAAAGATGAATTGGAAAAGATCAAAGAGCAATTGCTAAACGTTTTATAGTATGCATAAAGAAAAAGGAAAGCTAATCGTATTTTCAGCTCCGTCAGGTTCGGGTAAAACAACGATTGTACATCATTTGCTTAAACAGGAAAAACTCAATCTTGATTTTTCAATATCTGCAACATCAAGAGACAAAAGAGGACAGGAAGTCGATGGAAAGGATTATTATTTTATAAGCCTTGAAGAGTTTAAGACACATATTGATCAGGATGATTTTGTAGAATGGGAAGAGGTCTACCATAACAATTTTTATGGTACATTAAAGTCGGAGGTGGAACGGATATGGTCTGAAGGGAAGCACGCCATTTTTGACATCGATGTGGTAGGCGGTTTACGAATTAAAGAGAAATTTCCAGAAAAAACCCTGGCTGTCTTCGTTAAAACACCCTCGATTGAGATCATGGAAAAGCGCTTAAGAGCGAGAGAAACAGATTCAGAAGAAAAGATTCAGGAAAGAATAGCAAAAGCTGAAAAAGAACTTTCCTATGCCGATGAATTTGACATCATTTTGGTGAATGATGATCTGAACACGGCTAAAAAGGAAGCCGAGGAATTGGTCCAAAAATTTACTTCTTAAAAGTTTTAAATACATCAATATGAAAATTGGTCTTTTCTTTGGAAGCTATAACCCGATTCATGTTGGCCATTTGATTATTGCCAATCATATGGTCGAATATTCAGACTTAGATGAGGTTTGGTTGGTTGTAACTCCACATAATCCATTTAAAAAGAAAAGTTCCTTACTCGAAGATCATCATCGTTTTCAACTCGTGTTGAGAGCTACAGAAGATTATCCAAAATTAAAGCCAAGTAATATTGAATTTGGTCTTCCCCAGCCAAATTATACGATCAATACCCTAGTTCATTTAGAGGAGAAATATCCGCAACATCATTTTAACCTCATCATGGGTCTAGACAATTTGCATTCTTTTCCAAAATGGAAAAATTACGAGAAGATTTTGGATCAGCATGAACTTTATGTATACCCTAGAATATCCAAGGATAAGTCTAGTCCTGATCTTCTGAGCCATAAAAATGTGCATGTCATCGAAGCTCCCATTGTTGAGATTTCATCAACCTTTATCAGAAAAGGGATCAAGGAGAGAAAAAACATAAGAGCACTTATGCCTCACAATGCTTGGATTTATTTGGATGAAATGAATTTTTACAAATAAAAAAGACATTATAATTTAGGCCTCAGAAGCATATCCGGAGGATAAGAGGGAACTTAAAAACATTGTATATTTGTCTTGAAATTCTTGTCATGGAGAAAACCAAAAGAGAAAAACTAAAAGAAAAATTAACCTTTAAGTATCGTTTTGTTGTTTTAAACGAGGATACTTTTGAGGAGCGATTTTCCTTCAAGCTCAACCGTTTGAATGCATTTGTTCTTGGGGCTATTTTTTCAATCATTCTGATCAGTCTTACCATTCTCTTTATCACCGTCACTCCCTTAAAGGAATACATCCAGGGATATTCATCGACTGAATTGCAAAAAGAAACCACAAATTTGTCTTATAAAGTTGATTCCCTGAACCAGGCACTGTCAGTAAATGATCTTTATATAGAGAATATCCAACAGGTACTCAAAGGAGAAATCAAAAGAGTAACCTTCAATAAAGACTCGGTTTTAAGGCAATTTCAAATAGATGAGATCGATTTTGCCCCTTCTCCTGTAGATTCCATGTTTCGAGAGGAAGTAGAACAGATGGACAGGTTTAGTGTCTTTCAACAAGCTGAAAAAAATACAGATATTGTTTTTTCATCCCCAATTAAGGGGCAAATTACCCAACAATATGATGATCAGGAAAAACATTTTGCGGTGGATATTGCAGTAGATGAAGATACTCCTGTGAAAGCTGTCGCAGATGGCACCGTTATTTTTAAAGGATTTACAGCAGATACAGGTTATGTTATATTGATCGAACACGGACAGGGTTTTACATCAATATACAAGCACAACGCATCTATTTACAAGGAGCAAGGGGAATTAGTGAAAAGCGGAGAAGTTATTGCAAGCGCCGGTTCCACAGGAGCTTTTTCAACAGGAGCACATCTGCATTTTGAACTTTGGAATGATGGATATCCTGTAAATCCTACCAATTATATTAATTTTGATTAAACCAGTATTCTGGGTGACTAATAATTAGATTTTTAATTCGTGTTAAAATCGTTCCTAGCAAAAATTTATGCCGGCATTGTTTCAAGACAAGTCTATGCTTGGGCTAATAATCCTTTTGCCTCACAAGACAAAGTCTTCAAAGACCTTATTGAGCAAGCGAAAAACACCAAATTTGGGAAAGACCATAATTTTGAAGGGATAAAGTCATATTTGGATTTTAAGAAGTATGTTCCTGTAAGAGATTATGAAGGATTAAAAGATTATGTGCAGCTCATTAGAAATGGAGATGAAGATGTATTATGGAAGGGGACTCCTTTGTATTTTGCCAAAACCTCAGGGACTACCTCAGGAGCAAAATACATTCCTATAACTAAAGAATCGATGCCATATCAGATTTCCGCAGCCAAGGAAGCCTTACTGTTATATATTGCTGAAACTGGAAAATCAAATTTTGTAGATGGCAAAATGATATTTTTACAAGGATCTCCTGAGATTGACGGGTCTGAGAAAGTCAAAACGGGAAGATTGTCTGGAATAGTTGCTCATTTTGTTCCAAAATACCTGCAAAAAAACAGGCTTCCTTCTTGGGAGACCAATTGCATCGATGATTGGGAAACCAAAGTTGATGAGATCGTCAAGGAAACGGCAGTAGAGGATATGACATTGATCAGTGGAATTCCTTCCTGGGTGCAAATGTATTTTGAAAAACTGATAGAAGATCAAGGAAAAAAAGTAGGAGAGATTTTTCCCAATTTTAACCTTTTTGTTTATGGGGGGGTTAATTACGAGCCCTATAGACAAAACATGGAAAATCTCATCGGTAGGAAGGTTGATTCCATTGAATTGTTTCCGGCTTCAGAAGGATTTTTTGCTTATCAGGACAAGCAAGAAAAAGAAAATCCTTCAGATAGCGGTATGCTTCTTTTACTAAATAGCGGTATTTTTTATGAGTTTATTGTTGCTGAGGATTTCTACAAAGAATCGGCCGAAAGAATTACCATAAGAGATGTAAAACTTGGGGTTAATTATGTATTGATTATTTCTACAAATGCAGGTTTATGGAGTTATAATATAGGAGATACAATTGCCTTTACCTCACTATCTCCTTTCAGAGTAATTGTTACGGGAAGAATCAAGCATTTTATTTCCGCTTTCGGGGAGCATGTGATAGGCAAGGAGGTGGAAGAAGCAATTAAAATTGCGACAGCCAATTCGGCTATTCAAATTAAAGAATTTACGGTGGCACCCCAAGTGAATCCTAAACCGGGGGAATTGCCATATCATGAATGGTTTATTGAATTTGAAAAAGAACCTAAAGACCTAAAAGCATTAGCAACAAAGATAGACCAGGAAATGCAACGTCAGAACAGCTACTATTTTGACCTGCTTCAAGGAAATATTTTACGGCAATTGGTCATAAGCAAGGTAAAAAAGAACGGATTTGATCAGTATATGAAGTCTGTTGGAAAACTGGGAGGGCAAAATAAAATCCCAAGACTTTCCAATGATAGAAAGATCGCAGACAAGCTCCAAATCATTTCCTGATTGATGAAAATAGTCTCTTTAAATATTGGTAAAAGAACAGAAATTCAATGGAAAGGAAAAACCTATACCACGGGTATTTTTAAATCTAAAGTTGAAGGGCCGCTGTTTCTTGATCTTGAAGATGTTGAAAACGATGTTGTCATTGACAGAAAACATCACGGGGGTATCGAACAGGCGGTATATGCTTATGGATACAATCATTATGCCTACTGGAGATCTCTATATCCTTCTCATCAAATAGATTACGGTTATATGGGAGAGAACCTAACGGTATCAGAATTAGAGGAAACGGAGATTCATGTTGGAGACATTTATAAATTGGGCAACGCAGTGGTACAAGTTACAAAACCCAGGCAGCCATGCTTTAAATTAGGCATACGTTTCAATGATCAAAGTATTGTAAAGCAATTTTGGAATACAACGAAAAGTGGCGTTTATTTTCGAATTTTAAAGACAGGTAAAATAGCTACAGGCGATGAATTTGTATTGATTGAAAAATCTACAAATTCATCGTCTATAGCGGATGTATTTACTTCTAAAAGGGCCTAAGCTATTTTTTGGCTAAAAGATCTCTGATCTCGATAAGAAGATCTTCCTGACTCGGACCTGCAGGCGGCGCCGGTGCTTCTTCTTCTTTTCTGTTTAATTTGTTTACAGCTTTTACAATTAGGAACATCACGAAAGCCACAATGATAAAGTCCATTACATTTGTGATGAAATCACCATACAATACCGCAACAGTACCTTCTACTACCCCTTCGGTATTGGCGACACCTTCTCTGACAATCCATTTTAAATCTTTAAGATCTGATTTAAGTAAAAGGCCGATTAATGGAGAAACGATTCCGGCTGTAAACGAAGTTACAACGCTTTTGAACGCAGCACCCATTACAAAACCAACGGCAATGTCTAAAAGGCTGCCTTTTAAGGCAAATTCTTTAAATTCTTTGAGCATGACAATAGATTTAAGATTAGTGTGAGGCGAAGATAGCAAAAATACTAGATAGCCATACGTTTAATTCTACTGCCAAACGATGTGAGAATTTCATAACTGATCGTATTGGCTTGGGAGGCCATTTCTAATATGTCATTCTGGTTATCAAATATGATGACTTCATCCCCTTCTTCGCAGTTGATATCTGAAACATCGATCATGATCATATCCATACATACGTTTCCAATTACGGGTGCTTTTTGGCCATTGATCTTAACAAATACTTTTCCTTGACCCAGACTTCTAAAGAATCCATCAGCATGACCTAGGGGGATAGTTGCAGTTCTCATCTTATTACTTGATATAAACCCGCGGTTATAGCCTACACTTTCATTTTCCGCAATGCTATGAATTTGAGAGATCACACTTTTAAGCCTAAGCACGTTTTTTAATTTTGAATTGATGTGGATGTCATTCGTAAATCCATACAGACCAAGTCCTATTCGCACCATATCAAAGTGAGCCTCCGGATAATTGAGTATTCCGGAAGTATTGGTCATATGCATCATTGGTTTAAAACCTAAGACCGACTCGAAAGAAGCTGCGATGGATTTAAATTTCTTAATTTGTTCCAGGGTAAATTGTTTTTCATTTTCATCCTCGGAAGCCACTAAATGAGAAAAAATACTCTTGACATGGATTGTGGTCTGCCCTTCTAAATTTGAGAAAAGAAAATCAATATCGGATGCTTTTAAGCCGAGCCTGTTAAGCCCGGTGTTAAACTTCAGATGAATAGGATAATTATGTATTCCTTGATCATAAGCCACTTTTATAAAGGAAAGAAATATTTTTTTACTGTATAAATTGGGCTCTAGATTATAATGGATAATAAGTTCTAGGTTTTGTAGCTGT
>NODE-469-length-14361-cov-16.9151_pt1 | contig 14361 bp, 11 predicted proteins | sample MGYA00139097_ERZ477577 | MGnify/ENA metagenome assembly ERZ477577 | reverse complement strand
TAGAATTTATGATTGCAGGAAGAACCTCGGGTTGAAGCAGGTGAGAAGTTTTTATAGATTGATGCCGGAAATAGTTATCTGGCAACCTGAAACTGAACCGATTTATCGGGGGAAGATTAGTGTGGGAATGTTAGATTTGTTAAACTCATCTCACAATTCGGGGTCTTTGTTTTTGGCTAATTCCACCTTAACTATTTGATCGGTTGCCAGGATGTGATGTGGGATATTCCCGTCATCATTTACAATGATGGTATAGCCTTGCTGCCTCAGGTTTTTCATATCGTCATTGGTCGGCAAACCGGGGTATACCGTCAGGTCGGTATAAAACATGGCTTCAATGGGATGATCATAATTAAATAAAACACCGTTCTCGAATTTCTCTTTGTTCAGGTTTCTTAAATCTATCACCCATTGTGGATTTCTATCCATAAATTCAAAAACAGTAAGTCTCTCCACACAATAACGAATAGGTAGAATGATGATGAGACCCAAAATAACATTGAAAACCCATCGATAGCGATAGCGATCTCTCAAACCGACAAGGGCATAAAAAAACTCTGCCGTCATATAAAACAACGCTGGTGCGGCAAATAGCAGATAGGCCTGCATTTTGGTCTTGGCCATAGAGAAAAACAGAAATGGTACCATAAACCAGATCAGCACAGCCAGGCGCTTTCGATCGCTGATATCTTTGAGAGATTTCCAGGTAAACCACCCAAGAGGTAAATAGATATACTCACCATAGTTGATCCTAATTCGATTGAGATAATAGAAAACGGAGCCTGAGTGCCCCTCAAGTCCTTCGATCAGGTGGTGAAAATTGTAATTCGATTCCCATGCAGCTTCTTGGGGGAACACAGAAAATATGTAAAGTTGCCAGGGTAGAAAGGTGATGGTTAGGGTGACGAGAATTATACCAAAATTTGTAATTGTGGTTTTAAGGCTGAATTTCTCTGAGTCCCATACAAGCAGCAACCAGATGGGAAGAACGATAAGCGCAGGCAGCCATTTAGATAAGATGGCCAGGCCGATACTGAATCCGATGAGAAAGGAGTAGAGCGGGTTTTCTTTTCTACAGAATTGAACAGTCAAGTAAATCGAGAGCAGGATAAAAAACATAAAGAAGATGTCTACGTGATCAGTTGCTTTCCTTCCTGAGAGCAGCGGTATTAAAAGTCCATTCATCGAGAATAGAAAGGCTGCCAGATAGCCGGTTTTTTTACTGAATAAATAGCTGCCGATGGCAAAAACTAAATATATGGCAACCGCAACCAACGCAATTGAGGGAATCCTCAAGGCAATTTCATTGACTCCGAACAGCCACATACTTCCCGCCATGCCCCATAAGGCCAAGGGTTGTTTATGCAGCCAAATATGATTTGCCTGCCAGTCTCTGAAGTCATATGGCAGGACGGGGGTGTCATAGAGGGTGGGAATTAAGGGATGATTGAGCAGATTTTTGGCCACGAGGGCATGGTAGCGCTCATCCCAATAGTGTAGGAAAAGATCGGCGGAGGTATAAAAATACAAGCCCAGTCCGCCTGCGATAATTAACGTGATGGCTGGCCAATACCTTTCTCGCTGTTGATAACGCCAAGACCAATAGTAGAGTGTCGAAGAAAATATGAGGGCAAGGACACCGAATATGAGGTTGTTCATGGATTTGGATTCGCCTTGATGCCTAAAGACAGTCTAAATGTATATTTACTTCAATGGAACCAGTCAATTAGTGTGGTTTTTATCATTACCAGAAAGCAAAAAACATTTCCCCCAGGAAAATATCTCAAACGAGGGAAACTGTATATGATGAAAATAAGCTATGGCTCTATTAATTAGCAGACCTGGAACCTAGAATACCGATTCCCCCTGATATGTCTGTTTATCTTCTGTTTTTTAGCTTCAGCCCCCAGACCGTGTCGAATTACAGATAGGGAACGGCAACTTCAGCTATTCTGAATATCAAATAAGGTTGAGACCAATACCGATAATACTGACTCGGGGGCGCTAACGTGTGGGAAAAGTCGCTTGGGATTCAAAAACGATCGCTTATAAAATCACCGATAGGTAGAAAAATCAGGTGCCGATCAAAGTCTCTTCAATGAGATGATCAACGACCATTCGCAAAGCTTCGTCATGATCTTTTTCTGAGTTCAGTGCATTCATATAGGTGGTAACCTGCCGATGAGCACTGGTACCTTGTTTTACAATGGTATGGAGGTGCTTGAGCTCATCAACACAGTTGAAATATTCAGCATCTTTATGGAGTAATTCCATTGCCTCATCCATCAATTCTGCAAATGGTACAACTTCTCCACGACCAAAATCGAGCAACCCCTCATCAATACCATAGCGGTGAGCACGCCACCGATTCTCAGCGATCAGGAAATTGTTGTAACGACGCCAGCGTTGATTGCTGCGCCTGAGACGAAAAAGCATTCTCAGCCAGCAGAGATAGAATGCGGCGATGGCCAGGGCATCATCGAGGCGGGTGCAGATATCTGAAACACGCATTTCAAGGGTCGGGTAACGATTACTCGGACGGATGTCCCACCAGATCTTGGTGGCATCCTCTATCACGCCGGCATTCACCAAAACCTCAATATGGCGCTGATACTCCCCAAAACTCTCAAAATATTCAGGTAGACCGGTTCTTGGCATGCCATTCCAGATTGCGATGCGATACGATTTGAGACCGGTATTTCGGCCTCTCCAGAATGGAGAGGACGTACTCAAAGCCAATATGTGAGGCAAGATATATGAGACCTGCCCCATCAGATCAGTCCTCAGGTCGTCGTCTTCTATACCGATGTGGATATGCATTCCACTAATCACCAGCTGCCGAACGACCTCCTGCAAATCGTCCGCCAGTTGGTCATAGCGTTCCTTAGGTGTGTGTTCTATTTGGCTGGGCCTCCCGAAGGGATGGGTGGAGGCTGCGACGATGGCCAGTCCATGTTCTGAGGCAACTTCGGCTACAGTGCGGCGGAGATAAGCCAAATCTGACCGCGCCTCATCGAGGCTCTTGCAGACCTGAGTTCCCACTTCAATCTGACATTGAAGAAACTCGGGTGAGACCTGTCCCTTCAGCCGCGCTTCACATTCGGGAAGCATCGTCTCAGGTAGTTGGCTGATTAGGTTCCTGGTTTGCCGGTCTACCAGCATATACTCTTCTTCTATCCCTATTGTGAAGCTTGGCTCCTGCATCAATACTCCTTCGAAAAACCTCAGGCGTGAATATGATGTCGTCAAATAGACCTTTTAATACCAGCGCGAAAATCCATTCAACTCTGGCGTAGTTCTGGCACTGATAATCACTAATATCTTATTATAGCCTAACAAAAACGATCAATCTATCTTTGACTGCAAGACGGGAAATTCTCTGAAACATCATAGAATGACAGGATTGGCTCCTAATATGGGGTCTTTCTGATCACATTTAGTTTGAAAAGTGTTACAGGTCATGAGATTGCTTCAGCGTACCTGAAATTTTCATTAAGCAAAGCGTTCTGCTCTCAAACAGTATATAGAGAGGAAGAAGTTACTTCTTTGAAAAAGCAGTTTCTGAAGGCCGACAGGGGAGAACTTCTAGCAAGAATTGTTTGAACCATCCGAGATAGTACTGGTACCTTCAACGCAGCTGTTCCAAGATAGCCTTTATCCTGTAATTGAAAACATGATCGATATCTTTCAAGTAGATTCATTTACGGATAAGCCATTCACCGGAAACCCAGCTGGGGTTTGTATTCTTGAAAACGAGATTGATGAAATAACTATGCAGAATATTGCCATGGAAATGGCAGTATCTGAAACCGCATTCTGCTCATTAAATACTATGGGACTCAGGTGGTTTTCACCAAAGGTTGAGGTTTCATTGTGCGGCCATGCAACTCTCGCTACAACCGCTGTTCTCTATTACAAGAAACTTATCAAAGAAAATCAAACGATACAGTTTAACACTCTGTCAGGATCACTATCAGTAAAAGCAGTACATGATTGTATTCAAATGGATTTTCCTTTGATAGGGGTTGAGCCGGCAGCAAAAAACAAGATAAGATTCCAGCACCTTGGTATCGATGAGAAAGATGTGGTTTTTGCTGGTAAGGCTGGAGAAAAAGACTTTCTTCATTTGAAAAATGATCGATTGATCAGGGAGATATCACCTGATTTTGAGAGATTAGTAAGTATCCCAGGTCGTTCTGTCATTGTCACTTCTGAATCTTCTCTCCCTGAGTTCGATTTCATCTCTCGCAACTTCGCTCCCTGGATCGGTGTGAATGAGGATCCTGTTACGGGATCAACCCACTGTGCTTTAGCTTGTTACTGGAGTGGTATACTTGAAAAGTCCAGTTTGACTGCATTTCAAGCTTCAGAAAGAGGTGGGGTTGTGAACATGAAAGTGATGAAAAATAATCGTATACAATTATCCGGAAAAGCCACAATAACCATCGAAGGTGTTTTGAAAATATAATTTACAGCCCGGCGCTTAACGACGTACGCTCTGCGTTTTGGACTCCCATAAGCTCGCAGGTTATCTTAGCCTTAGCATCAAATAAAGATCTCTATGGATATAGCACTACAGATATGGGGAGGTAGTTTTTACCTTATCAATAAGATCTTGTTTGCTCTAGCGGAGGGAAAAAAGCAAAAAACAAAAAGGAATTTAAAACTAAATGGTTGGGCAATCTACATTTTGGGAGTGCCAGCATGGGTGATAATACTGTTTGGCGAGCAAAATTGGATCGCAGCTTCGATAGAAGCTGGCGGAGTTCCATCCATGTTTTTAGGTCTTTATACGGTATATCAAAACTCAAGCTCGCCACATAGATTATTTGACAGAGTTGCTTCTTTTTTCACCTACGGTTCTATCGCTTTAGGAGTTGGTTTCAGCCTATTTGATTATGGTGGGGTCACATCTTTTTCACAGATTCTAGAAATGGGAGTTATGGTAGGTTTTTTACTGGGGAGCTATTTACTGGCCAAAAACAATAGAACGGGCTGGTTGTTTTTTATGCTAATGAACGGGAGTATGGCTGCTCTTATGCTTGTCCAGCAGAAGCCACTATTAGCTGTACAGCAAATTGTATCATTAAGCTTTGTGACCTACGGTTTCTGGGTATCGAGAAAGATAAAACCATTAAAATCAATTTGCTAATGTGTAAGTTGCACCGGTTACCTGCCAGCATCGCCGTTTATCCCCCATTGTGATCCTGCCGCTTCATCGATTTTTGTTCCTCATCAATAACCTGGCCGAAGATGTTACCGGTCTATCTTTAATTTCCTCCGGCGGAGCGATTACTCAATGTATCTGAGCCAATACAAGGCATTCATTTCATGTTCTTTGGTTTTGGTGGGAGAGATAAACAGGAAAAGTTACAACATGGAGGGTACTTTGAGATATATGAGGATCTATTTTTAGTTATATCGTCAGTATTTGTGGACACCAATTATCCGTATATTCAAAATATTACTAACCACACGATAGGCCACAACGTAGCACAGTCAAATGATCACATTCAGGAGGAACAACTGAATAAGGTGGTTCAACAAATCACCAGGGCAAGGTGATTCAACAAATCACCAGGATAAGGTGATTCAACAAATCACCAGGGTTGTGGGCAAAGAAGGATAGGCAAAATGAAGTGAGATATGCAGCTGGCTGCGAATTAGGACGCTTATAGATTTTAGATGCCTCACTGTTTGCCCAATAATATTGGCTTAGAAGATCGCTGGCCCTGAATGAGATTTTGGATGTGCTTCGGAAATCTTGATAATGGACGAAGTTTTACAGGTTATATGTTTTCTGATTCCGATTGATTTCTGTTTGCAATGAAGGCCAAAAGTTGCAAAAGATAACTTCGTTGCCAAGAGAGAATTTCCGATAATTGAGTATAGCAAACTTCGTTAATGAAATTGTAAATAAGCAGAAAATATTTTTTAACTTATTGTACTTTCGTACAATATACCAAGAGAAATCGACATGCTAAAATAAATCATACATAAAACAGGTGAGCGGGTTCAGGGAGCAATTAACCTATAAATTTGAGACAATCCGTCTGTATCAATTATTGCGGGAAATAATCGGTCTTGATTGATCATAATATTACTGATTACTGAAGACCTGTAGTAAAAAAAAATTTAAAACCGCGCGATTATAAATTTAACTTTCTCTCAATGCGTGAGAATAATTAATTAACATAGTGGTGATTTTTTTGACAAATATGTCTGTTTTTAAATAAACTGTAGTTAACTAAACAACTTCTACGAAAAGGCAAACCTAGGGCGACCTAGGGACGTAAAGCCACGGGCCAGCATAGGTTGGCAGCCGGGCTGCCGAAAAGAGGGGTTTTGCCGTCTATTGGTGCAACGCCCACCTTCGGCTGAGAAGATGGGCGTTTCTTCTTCATAATTTAAAACGCTCTAGGTGTTTGATGGGTAGAATGAATTTTCTGACCTGTCAACCCAAAATGGGGAGGAGTTATTATGAAGAAATTGGTATCGACACTATGCGCGGCAGGACTTTATTTTGGCCTCGTGGTAATCATTCAGGCAGAAAAGGCTGACCCATCAGAATTATGGGAAATTATTCCTGGTGAATGCTATTTAGACGGGATCATTTCCCCCCCATACAAATCTGTCGACGACCTGGATGGATTTGAAGTTCCACTTGTCGCTATTTGGAATCCGGTAGAGCCAAATGAAGGAACCCAATATCGTGGTGATGCCAAATTTGGAGTTTACAATTTTAAAATAGGTGAAGGTGAGCTTGTCGACGCCCATATTGTAGACGTTGACTTGAATCGAGATGATCCTGGTCTTTCGGAAGAAGAAAGGCACAACCATTTTATCTATAGATGCAAAGATGTTTCAGGCAGCTGTACCGCTACTCTTGCAACCGTGAAAGCGGCCATTACGGAGCAGATTGCACGTGATTACGAAACTGAGGTTGAAGACGTAATTTACGAGAAAGATACCGTTGCAAATTTTCTCGGCGTTTTTATAAAAGGCATGAACACTGGCGGGATGAAAACGGAAAATAAAAAGGGACAAATTTATTTACACACTGAAGTTTGTGGTACAAATGAAATAACTATGGCTCAAGCAATCACGATTTATTAGATAATCGCGTACCTATCCTCCTAATGGTTTCAGGACCGCTGCCTAAGGATGTGGGATATATTTTTATCAAGTAGGCTTTGATCTATATCTGATTATCTTTTGGCAGAGCTAGTCTCGGGCTCAAGAGAGATAAGCAGGGGGGAGGTCAATTAACAGAAAAAACCCTTTTCTGCTTATTCAATCTGACAACCCGAGAAATCCCACCTTTAGTAGACCTAGCGACATTTCCTATGGCCCAGTATCCAGGGCAGGTTAGAACAACGAAACGGCAGGCACACCGCAGTAGGGTAGACGTACCATCTTCCCTCCAGGACATTTTTAAGTTATAAGATTGCTATCTGGGGAAGCGATTGGAGCTGGCCGCCCGGCCAACGAGCATAAATGCGCAACGCTCCAGAGGCCGTTTCTCAACAATCCGGAAAGAACCACATACCATCGAGGAGGGGGTGCTATGGTAGATATCAAGCACAGCAATATTCTCGAACTTTACGAACTCAGAAAACACGCATTTTCAGGTGGCGGCGAACAGCGCATCGAACTGCAGCACCAGCGCGGCAAGCTCACCGCCCGTGAGAGACTGCAGCTGCTTCTCGATGAAGGGTCATTCGAGGAAATCGACAGTCTAAAGGTAGGTCGGGGAGAAACGGTTGGCGGTGACAAAAGTCATCCTGGCGACGGGGTTATTACTGGGCACGGCACCATCAATGGGCGGGAGGTTTTTGTCTTCAGCCAGGACTTCACGGTGGTAGGCGGCTCCCTGGGTGAGGGTCATTCTCAAAAAATTTGCAAGGTTATGGATCTTGCCCTGCAGGTGGGATCCCCCATTATCGGCATCAATGATTCCGGAGGGGCGAGGATCCAGGAGGGCGTTGATGCGCTTGCGGCTTACGGCGAGATTTTTCATAGAAATGTATTTGCCAGCGGGGTCATTCCTCAGATTTCCTGCATCATGGGGCCATGCGCCGGCGGAGCAGTCTACAGTCCGTCGATGACTGACTTTGTGTTTATGGTCGAACAGACCTCGCATATGTTCGTAACCGGCCCCAATGTGGTCAAGACGGTCATTCACAAAGACATCAGTTCCGAAGAGCTGGGAGGCGCCGAGGTTCACGCCACCAAGAGCGGTGTGGCCCAGTGTACCTATCCAAACGATATCCTTTGCCTGCGAGGTGTGCGACAGCTTATCAATTATCTGCCATCTAACAGCAAGCAAAAAGCACCGCTGCTCGATCTCAACGATCCGCCTGAACGCACCGACCCGACCCTGGATTACCTGGTGCCGCCCAATCCCAACCAGAGTTACGACATGAACGTGCTGATCTATTCAATTCTCGACGGGGCCGAGTTTCTTGAGATCGGAGCCTTGTTCGCCAACAATATCATCTGCGGTTTCGGTCGTCTCGGGGGCCAGACCATTGGTCTCGTCGCAAATCAGCCAGCGGTGCTGGCCGGAGCTCTCGACAATAACGCCTCCTTCAAAGCCGCCCGTTTTGTCCGATTCTGCGACGCTTTCAATATTCCTCTCGTCTGCCTGGTTGACGTGCCAGGATTTATGCCTGGGCCGGAGCAGGAGCACGGCGGTATCATCCGCCACGGGGCAAAACTGCTCTATGCCTTTTCCGAGGCTACGGTACCACGCATCACCGTCATCGTTCGTAAGGCCTATGGCGGAGCCTACGTGGTGATGAACTCCAAACATATTCATTGTGACATCAACTACGCCTGGCCGACCGCCGAGATTGCGGTCATGGGCGCACGCGGGGCAAGTGAGGTTATCTATCGCCGGGACATAGACAAGGCGGCTGACCCCGATGGTATGCTCAATGAGAAAATGGAAGCCTACCGTGATCGTTTCATGAATCCGTTTCTTGCCGCCAAAAGGGGTTATATCGACGATGTCATCTTTCCGCACACGACCAGACACAGACTGATCCGCACCCTGCAGTTTCTAGAGAGTAAGAAGCAGAGTCGTCCCGACCGCAAACACGGAAACATCCCCCTGTGAGGTAGATCATGTTCAGCAAAGTGCTTATTGCCAACCGCGGTGAAATCGCCCTTCGGATAATTCGCAGCTGCCAGGCCCTTGGGGTTTCAACCGTTGCCATTTACTCCGAACCCGATTTTCGTTCACAGCACGTTCGCCTGGCGGACGAGGCCGTGCTGGTTGGGGAGGCTCGACCGGCGGATTCGTATCTGCGCATGGACACCATTATCGAGGCAGCGCTTGAAACTGGCTGCCAGGCAATCCACCCGGGATACGGGTTCTTGTCCGAGAATGCAGAATTTGCCGAAAAAGTTTTAGCTGCAGGCTTGGTCTTTATCGGCCCGCCACCCGAGGTCATCAGCTCCATGGGTGACAAGATCGCCGCCAAAAAGCTGGCCGTCGAGGCCGAAGTACCAACGGTACCCGGCCACAGCGAACCGGTGGCGGATTTCGACCAGGCCCGTGACGCTGCCCAGCTGGTGGGTTATCCGGTACTGCTCAAACCCGCTGCGGGTGGCGGTGGCAAAGGAATGCGCGTGGTCGAAAATGAGCAGGACCTGAGTTCTTCACTGCAACTCTGCCAGCAGGAAACCAGAAAATCGTTTGGTGACGACCGCATTTTTGTCGAGCGCTACCTTACCAAACCGCGACATATCGAAATTCAGCTTATTGCCGACCAGCACGGCAACATTGTTCATCTCGGTGAACGAGAATGCTCCATACAGCGTCGTTATCAGAAAATAGTCGAGGAATCGCCTTCCTGTGCTCTGACTCCAGCCCTGCGCGACAAAATGGGCAGCCTTGCCTGCGAACTGGCGAGGCGTGCCGGTTACGTCAATGCCGGTACGGTTGAATTTATTTTAGATGAGGACAGTTCCTTCTATTTTCTGGAAATGAACACCAGGCTGCAGGTCGAACACCCGGTCACCGAACTGGTCAACTCAGTTGATCTGGTAGAACTGCAGCTGCGGGTTGCGGACGGTGAGCCACTGCCGTTCAGCCAGCAGGACATCGCGCTCAAAGGCTGGGCAATTGAGGTGCGCGTTTGCGCCGAAGATGCCCGGCGCGGTTTTGTACCCTCAATCGGCCTTATCACCCGTTACGCAGAGCCGCGGGGTCCCCATATCCGGGTTGACTCGGGGGTCGATGCCGGAAGCACTGTCAGTGTCTATTACGACCCGATGCTCGCCAAGGTTATCACTTGGGGGCAAAATCGCGAAGAGGCTCGCAAGCTGATGATCCAGGCCCTCAACGGATATCATATCGAGGGGATTTCCACCAACGTCGATTTTGCCAATCAGGTTTTGTCCCATCCGGTATTTATCAGCGGTAACATCACCACCGCCTTCATCCCGACCTATCTGCCGGCCCAGGACGAGGGACTACCGCCGTCCCCCGAGACTCTGGACGCCATGGCTATCGCCACTACCCTTGTCTACCACCTCCGCGAAAATCTGATGAGGAATGCGCTGTTGCCTCTCAAATCACGAGTCGGCGTATCCGGAGCCGACGAGACGGTCTTTTCATATGTGGCCAAATGCGATGATGACGTGTTCAAGGTTCAGATTGAAAGGGATGGCGGTGAACATCAATGGCTGATCGAAGTCAACGGGGTAGCCTACAAGGTCGTCACCCCTCCACCGGAATTCTATCGTCGCAGACTCAAACTTACCATCAACGAAGAGAGCAGCTATTTTCGATTGAAATACAACGGTAATTTTATCGAGGCGGCCCATTGTGGTGTCTGCAGGAATTTCGAGATCTACAACCCCCGGGAATGGGAAGTGGCCAGATTTATGCCGCAGCCGTCCAGGAAAAAGATTGAGAATCTGCTTGTTTGCCCGATGCCCGGTATGGTTGTTGAGGTGAAAATCAAAGCTGGAGAACGGGTCTATAGAGGTCAGGAGTTGATCATCCTGGAATCAATGAAAATGGAGAGTGCGGTTTCCGCGCCGGCCGATGCGATTGTCGAATCTTTACACGTCAACCCGGGTGATGCCGTGGAAACCGGGACCACTCTCATTCAATTCGAGAAAGCTTGATACTTTGCGGAATATGCGCTCGACTCTTTTGTTTAGCCGGTAATTTAGCTCCACGAAACTCCAGGAGTCAGCCGGAGGAAATGATGCGAGTCTCACGTATCTTATTATTACAGCTTCGAATTCCTTTCTCTGAAGCGCATATTTCAATTTTTCAAGGTAGCCTTTAGTGATAAAGAATCCATCGACAATGATGGTAGGCTATTGTTTTGAATTTCAAAAGTAGTTGGGGAAATTATCGGTAACGACATTGGTGGAGTTAATATGAATACCTGGCTGAGAGTTTGTGTTGCCATAACACTAACATTAGTGCTGCAAATAGGATCTCAATCGATCTCTGCTCATGAACAAGAGCAAAACGGATTCATCAAAGACGATTTCGCCTCGCTTCGATATTCATTCCCCTTAGCAGAAAACTGGTCCGCTGAGAAATTGTCGCAGGCCACACTGTACGCCCAAGAGATCGGGTCGTCTGCCGTCATTGTAATGCACGAAGGAAAGCTTGTTCTTGAATGGGGGAAGACCAATCTGCGCATGTGGAGCCATTCGGTCAGAAAAAGCTTGTTGAGCGCCTTGTATGGTGTCGCTGTTGAAAAGGGGTTGATCAATCTGAATACAACACTTGGCGATTTGGGCATCGATGACCGGCCTCCACGCTTGAGTGAACAGGAGAAACAGGCAACTATACTTAATCTTCTGCAATCCCGGTCCGGTATATATCACGAAGCTGCTGCGGAAAGTGCAAATATGAAAAAAGGGAGACCATCAAGAGATGTCTTTCGTCCAGGTGAGCACTGGTTTTACAACAACTGGGATTTCAACGTATTAGGCGCGATTTTTGAGTTGAAAACAAATGTTGCCCTCGGACAAGCCTTTAAAGAATGGATCGCCGATCCAATAGGTATGCAGGATTTCAGGGCTGATGATGTCCATTACAATTGGGAAAAAGTTTCATTATACCCTGCATTTCCTTTCTGGATTTCTGCACGTGATTTGGCCCGATTCGGTCAATTGTATTTACAATTGGGAGTTTGGGAGGATAAACGGGTAGTACCTGAAGACTGGATATATGCCAGCACTTTTCCTTATTCAAAAGCCTATGAAGGTATAGGTTATGGTCTCATGTGGTGGACTCATCCGAGCGGTGCCTATTATGCTCATGGCTACATGGGCCAGTTTATCGTAATTATTCCGGAACTAAAGATTGTCATCGTCAATAGAGTTTTCACAGGTACCCCGTCTATGAATTGTTTGTCAGATGAAATTAAAGAAGAATTGAAACCATATATTCGCCCGGTAGGTCGCCAGCAAATGAAACGATTGGTTGATTTGATTCTGCAAGCAAAACCGACATCCTGAATATTCAGCTATGAGATCGGTTAGAGTTCAAATTCTGACATAAACATGGATTGCTCAGGCTGCACTGCTTTACAAAAGTTACAAACACAGATATCAGATGAATGAGAACGACCCCATTAAGGAGGAGTGACCCGTGGCTCATCACCTCAACAATCACTCTCATCATAAACCACACGATCTACTGACAAGCCGGCTGAACCGTTTTCCGCAGGGAGCGCCTGATTCTCGTCTGCTCGAAAAAATATTAAAAATTCTTTTTTCTGATCGGGAAGCCGAACTGGTTGCAGCGCTGCCGATAAAACCTTTTACCGCCAGACAGGCGAGCCGGATCTGGTCTATCGGTGAAGGTCAAACGAAAAAAACTCTGGACTCTCTGGCTTCTAGAGCCATTCTTGTAGACATCGTTCAAAACGATGAGACCCAGTATGTTCTGCCACCACCAATGGCAGGTTTTTTTGAATTTTCACTCATGCGTCTGCGGGACGACATAGATCAAAAAGTGTTAAGTGAGTTGTTTTATCGATATTTGAATGAAGAAGAAGACTTTATCCGTGATCTTTTTACCGAGGGGGATACACAACTCGGTAGGACTTTTGTTCATGAACCTGCACTTCCCGATCAGCAGACTCTTCATGTACTTGATTATGAAAGGGCAAGTGAGGTAATTGAAACAGCTGACCCGATGGGAGTCAGCCTCTGTTATTGTCGACACAAAATGCAGCATGTTGATAAGGCCTGTGAGGCACCATTGGATATCTGCATGACCTTTAACACTTCAGCAGACTCCCTTATACGCCACGGTCACGCTCGCCGAGTAGATGTCGTAGAAGGGCGAGAATTGCTGCACAAGGCTTATGAAAATAATTTGGTGCAGTTCGGTGAAAACAACATGAGGAGGGTGAATTTCATCTGTAATTGCTGCGGTTGTTGCTGCGAGGCGCTGCTTGCCGCCAAACGCTTTGCCCATTTGCATCCGGTCCATACCACGAATTATATCCCTTCTCTGGCAACCGAGTCCTGTAAAGGATGTGGCAAATGCGTCGATATTTGTCCAGTCGAGGCTTTATCCCTTGTCTCTGCAAACGCTCCCCATAATCCGAAAAAAAGAAGCGCACGCCTCAATAAGGAAATCTGCCTGGGCTGCGGTCTCTGTGTCCGCTCCTGTCCCACAGAGTCGATACATCTGGTCTCACGCAGGGAAAAAGTTATTACTCCGGTAAACAGTGCGCACCGGGTAGTTCTCATGGCTATTGAACGAGGAAAGCTTCAGCATCTGATTTTTGATAATCGCGTGCTTTTCAGCCATCGAGCACTGGCCGCACTATTAGGCGTGGTATTCAAGCTGCCTCCGGTGAAACAGATTCTGGCAAACAATCAGGTACAATCACGATATATTGAAAGAATACTGGCAAACAAGGGGTATTAATCATTGCCAAACAGGTGCTATCTTTGCTGCTATGAGCTTACCTCGGTGGTGTTCATTTTCTGCTTAGCTGATTCGTTATCCGATTCTTTCTCCGAGCGGATTATCATCATCTTGCACTCGGCACTGAGTAGTTTGAACGAGTTGTCAACCTTTTTGCCATTTTCAATAGAGTACAATTTACCTTCGGCCTTGAGTGAATCCTGGTACTCGTTCTGCTGTTCGATACAACCCTGGAGCTTTAGATCGTACTCCCGTTTTTCCTGGGTTTTTTCTATAAATTCAGCCTTTCGCTGCTCTTCTTTCGTTTGCTCATCCTGAAACATGCCAAAGAAACTTTTGATTACGAAGAAGAGAGTCACGATGATAAAGGCAATTGGTAGAATCATTCTTTTAGGCATCTTGGGCCTCCCGTTTTCTTTGCCACTTCCTTACACAAA
>NODE-468-length-14386-cov-5.13195_pt1 | contig 14386 bp, 9 predicted proteins | sample MGYA00139097_ERZ477577 | MGnify/ENA metagenome assembly ERZ477577 | reverse complement strand
TGTTTATAGTTATTATTGAACTCATAACGGTGACGATGACGTTCGCTGACTTCACTCGCGCCATAGATTTGTTGAGCTAAACTACCTTCACTAAGAACACACTGGTAACCACCTAAGCGCATTGTACCGCCAAGATCTGAATCATGATCACGTTGTTCTACACTACCATCTTCTTTTTGCCACTCAGTTATCAAACCAATAATAGGATGAGGAGTATTGATATCAAACTCAGTACTGAAAGCACCTTCTAAGCCTGCTTTATTACGTGCATACTCAATAACAGCAACTTGCATACCCAAACAAATACCCAAATAAGGAATATCGTTTTCACGTGCATATTGTGCAGTTAAGATCATGCCCTCAACACCACGCTCGCCAAAGCCACCAGGGACAAGAATAGCATCCATATCAGCGATAGCTGCTGGACCATCTTGTTCGATAGTTTCTGAATCAACGTAATGCACTTTCACTTTAGTTCGAGTATGAATACCAGCATGAATCAATGATTCGGATAATGACTTATACGCTTCGGTTAAATCCATATATTTACCGACCATAGCAATATCTACTTGGCCTTCAGGATTATTAACATTATCGGCTACTTGTAGCCATTCAGTTAAATCGGCTGGTTGAGCATCTAATCGTAATTGCTCAACAACAATATCATCAAGACCTTGTTTATGAAGCTCTACAGGGATTTTATAAATACTGTCGACATCAACGGCTGTGATAACTGCTTTTTCGGCAACATTAGTAAACAATGAAATTTTACGGCGTTCCGAATCAGGTAATGGACGGTCCATACGACAAAGCAACACATCAGGTTGAATACCAATTGTTCTCAATTCTTTAACAGAATGTTGAGTAGGTTTTGTTTTTATTTCGCCTGCAGATGGAATATAAGGTACCAATGTCAAATGAAGGAACATGGCATTATCGCGACCAAGCTGTGTACCCATCTGACGAATAGTTTCTAGGAAAGGTAATGACTCAATATCACCTACTGTTCCACCTATTTCAATTAATGCCACATCAGAGTCGCCCGCACCCTCATAGATGCAACGTTTAATCTCATCAGTAATATGAGGAATAACTTGAACAGTATTACCTAAATACTCACCTCGACGCTCTTTGCGAATGACATTTTCATAAATCTGCCCAGTAGTGTGATTATTGGCCTTGCTCATCTTGCCATCAATGAATCGCTCATAGTGACCAAGATCAAGATCGGTTTCAGCACCATCTTCAGTGACAAATACCTCACCATGTTGAAGTGGGCTCATTGTACCTGGATCAACATTGATGTAAGGGTCGAGTTTCACCAAAGTCACTTTGAGGCCACGCGCCTCAAGAATAGCGGCTAATGATGCTGCTGCAATTCCTTTACCCAAGGAAGAGACAACACCACCGGTTACAAATATAAATTTAGGCATAGTTTTAGGAGAATTCTAATTAAATGGTGCAACCAGAATAGTGGCACACAAATCAGCTATACAAAGTAACAGAAATGGACATTTCTCTCAATCAAAATATGGCCACTCAAGCATTTTTTATTACAGGTAAATACACTTGCTGACTATCATTAACAGTTGCAATATCACTGCAGCAATACTCTGCGACAACAATCAATTCATCATTAAGAAAAATTAAAGGAACTCGGCTTCTCAACCAAGAAGGTACACCCCACTCTTGGAACAAGTGTTTCAGTACTTTATGATGCAAACTACCTGGGGGTTTTATCCTCTCCCCACCCTGACGGAAACGTAGGGTCATCCCTTTCCTTAGCATCGATATATCAACGCCTTTTTCACTTGTCTTTTCCCAGTGGAGAATTCGCCCATCACCTAAACTAATATCATCAAAATTGTTAATTTCCAACTGTTTATCAGGATTATAAACAGCTAATGGTTTCATGAAATAAAGTTGATTTTGATAGCGACGCACCTCAATACCAGACCAACTGACAAGAGGTTCACTATCCTGTTTTGCTAGACAAACTTCATCAATAATTCGCTGTAAATTAATCGTTGAAGGTGCTGGAAGTTTTTGTGAATGTATAAAAAAGCGTAATAGATTATTGCGTCTTGCTTTGCTCAAGGCAAGTAACTCATCAATAGGCAAAGCACTAGCTGCTGTCAGTGTAGTTAAACTATCAAGATCTTGTTGTGCCAAGTCGTCAAGTAATTCACTGGCTTCTGCACAATGCTCCGCACTTCGGCTTAATGTCTTAGCAGAACTAGGCCAACGCTCAGTGATAACAGGCCATAAAGAATGCCTGAGATAATTGCGGCTCCAACGAGTATCCGCGTTGCTAGGATCTTCAATCCAGTGCAAATTATGTTGTTGCGCGTAATCTAAAATATCATTTTGAGATTGATTGATTAATGGTCTAAACACATCAACATCACCCAACATGAACTCAGAAGCCATTGCTGATAAACCCTTAGGTCCTGCGCCGCGGAGCAATTGTAAAAGTAATGTCTCAGCTTGATCTTCTTGATGCTGAGCTGTCAGTAAAATATCATCATCGCTTAAATACTGCTCTAAAGCTTTATACCTCGCTTCACGAGCAGCTGCTTCCATACCTAAGCTATCAATATTTTCTACTCTAACGCTGATAGATACAAAGTGAACATTTAATGCCTCCGCAGTGTTTGCACAATGTTTTACCCACTGCACAGAGTGAGGTTGCAAGCCATGATCGATATGGATGGCATTGACTTGAATTGCTTGCTCGCTAGATGCCGAAGCTAATAGGTGCAGTAGAACATGGGAGTCAACACCACCACTATAAGCAATCCAAACTTTCTTTTTTGCTGATTTATCTTTAACTAAATCAGCTATTTGTTGTTGATTTAACACCCGTTCTTAAAGGCTGATCAGCCCTCAAATTCACCGTAACTCAATAGGCGTTCTTGACGTTTATCAATTAAATCTTCGCTTGATAACGCCTCTAACTCTCTTAATTTAAGTTCAATCGCATCTTTTACTCGCTCAGCCATATCTGAGACATCACGATGAGCGCCACCTAATGGCTCTTTGATAACCTGATCAACTAAGCCTAGCTCAGATAATCGTGTCGATGTCACACCTAAAGTTGTAGCCGCTTCAGGTGCTTTTTCAGCACTTTTCCAGAGGATAGATGCACAACCTTCAGGAGAAATAACCGAATAAATACTATATTCAAGCATCATTAGATGATCAGCCACACCCACAGCTAGAGCACCACCAGAACCACCTTCACCAATAACAGTACTAATGATTGGTGTTTTTAATTGAGCCATTTCAAATAAATTTCGAGCAATAGCTTCACTCTGACCTCGTTCTTCAGCGCCAATACCTGGGTAGGCACCCGGAGTATCAATAAATGTGATGACAGGCATCCCAAATCGCTCGGCCATTTTCATAACGCGAAGTGCTTTACGGTAACCTTCTGGTCTAGGCATACCAAAATTACGTGCTACTTTTTCATTAGTATCACGGCCTTTTTGATGACCTATTACGACAACAGAACGACCATTCAACCTACCAATACCAGTAATTAAGGCTTGATCATCAGCATAAGCACGATCACCATGTAGCTCTTCGAAATCAGTAATAATTTGTTCGATATAATCCAGCGTATAAGGACGTTGTGGGTGACGCGCCATTTGCGTCGTCTGCCATGGTGTTAATGATGAAAAGATAGACTCCGTTAAAGAAACGCTTTTATCTTGTAATTTTTGAATTTCCTCAGTGATATTTAAATCACTATCGTTGCTCATATAGCGCAACTCATCAATCTTTGCTTCTAATTCAGCAATAGGTTGTTCATAGTCTAGGAAATTTAACTTCATCATTGTTACCTTAATTTCAAATTTGGGGTGAATTATACACGTTGACCTAAATTAAGCATCAAGCAAAACTGAGTATTACCTCAACTTAAGATTAATTCTGCATTGTCGTCATCTGAGTTAATATCGGCATCGCCGCCCATACGTACAGCCAGACTAAGGTCATTTTTCGAATCAGCATTATGAATTGCTTCGTCCAAGGAGATTTTACCTGCTCGGTATAAGGTCAATAAAGCTTGATCAAAGGTAATGGTTCCCTCTTCTGAGCTTTCTTTCATCGCCTCTTTGATACCGCTGATATCACCTTTAGTTATTAACTCTGCAATATAGGGTGAATTAAGCATTACTTCAACAGCTGGTACGCGCTTATTATCAACTGTTTTAATTAGCCGTTGCGAGATAATTGATCGTAAGTTGAGTGAGAGATCTGTGAGTAGTTGCCTATGAGCGGTTTCAGGGAAAAAGTTTAGAATACGATCAAGCGCCTGATTCGCATTATTGGCATGTAATGTTGCTAAACATAAGTGACCTGTTTCAGCATAATTGATTGCATGCTTCATGGTTTCCATATCACGAATTTCACCAATCAAGATGACATCTGGCGCTTCGCGGAGGGCATTTTTTAGTGCGTTTTCATAAGTGATGGTATCAATGCCAACTTCACGCTGTTGCACGATAGATTTTTCATGATTATGTATAAACTCAAGTGGGTCTTCAATCGTCAAAATATGTGATACAGAGTTACGATTTCTATGGCCAATCATTGCCGCCAAACTCGTTGACTTACCAGAGCCCGTTGCACCCACAACAAGAATTAAACCGCGTTTTTCCATGATGATCTTTTCTAAAGCTACGGGTAGATTCATCTCATCTATACGAGGAATATGGCTCTGTATATAACGTATAACAATAGAGACTTCACCGCGTTGCCGGAAGATATTGACACGAAAACGACCTACATCTTTAAGAGGGATGGCAAAATTACACTCTAATGTTTGTTCAAAACTATTTTGTTGCTCATCATTCATTATCTTACGAGCCATCGTTTCAACATCACCAGGCTCTAACTTTTGAGTGCCTACAGGGCGGATGTTACCTTCAATTTTAATGTGAGGTTCAGCTCCGGTACAAAAGAAGACATCAGAAGCATTTTTATCTGCCATTAATTTTAAATACGGAATAACGTCCATTAATTGAGACCCTTTATCTAAAAACTAGTATTACTTATTTGTTAGTCTAATCTTATACGATAGACTTCAGCGAGTGAAATCTCTTTCTTGCGAGCACGTTGCAATGCATCTTCAGTTAAAGAAGTCATACCTGCTTTAATTGCATATTCATGTATATCACTAGTAGCCACATTTTCTTTAATTAGCTTTTTAAGTTCATTGTCTACTTTTAATAACTCATATACGGCTAATCGTCCGTTAATACCCGTTTGGTTACACTTCTGGCACCCTTTGCCAATGTAAAACACTTCATTGGGTGGAATTTTTAATGACTTTCTCACTAGAGCATCAACATTTTCAATTTTCAAGCAATGAGGACAGTTCTTCTTCACTAAACGCTGTGCTAACACGCCTAATAAAGAGCCATTCAATAAATAAGCTTCTACGCCCATTTCTAATAGTCTTGTAACTGCACCAGCCGCATCATTGGTATGCAGACTACTCAAGACTAAATGCCCTGTGAGTGCACTTTCCACAGCAATTTTTGCTGTTTCTTCATCACGAATTTCACCAACCAGAATCACATCAGGATCATGTCGTAAAATATTACGCAAAGCACGAGCAAAGGTATAACCAGTCTGATGATTTATCTGAATTTGTTCAATACCATCCATATGATATTCAACAGGATCTTCTACTGTAATGATATTAACGTTCTGTTGGCGCACCTCTTCTAATGCAGCATACAACGAGGTAGATTTGCCTGATCCCGTTGGACCAGTCACTAAAAAGACACCATTACTTTTATGTATTAAGTCTATAAACGTATTTTCGTCTTTCTGATTAAAACCTAAGCCATTAATTGATTTTAGGCCTACTTGTGAATTAAGTAAGCGAATAACAACACTTTCACCTTCAACCGTTGGCATAATCGAAATACGTAAATCAACGACACTCAAAGCCGTGCGAACACAACTACGGCCATCTTGTGGCATTCGTCGTTCTGCAATGTTCATCCCACCAATAATTTTTATGCGGCTCACGACTGCGGCTAATAAAGATTTACTAATAAACCGAATTGTCGTGAGAGAGCCATCAATACGATAAAGCAGCTCAACATTTTTCTCACGTGGACGTAAGTGAATATCTGAAGCCTTCCTATCAATGGCATCACGTATAATATTATTCACTAAGCGAACAATAGGCTGTTCTCGTCCTAAGCGCTCTAGTTCATGTTCAGCAACGCTATGCTGTTCATGATGAGCATCAATGGATTCTAATGCCAGCTCATCATCTTGTTGACCATAAAATCGACGAACAGCCCAATCCACATCTTGTGCACTTGCTACCGATATATCAACACTCATACCCGTTATAAAACCGATCGATTGGAATACGTCTTGTTGCTGAGGGTCTGCCATTGCAACCGATAACCGCGACTGAGAAATAGCCAAGGGAATAACGTGATGATGGCGTGCAAACTCTGCTGGAATCACATTTAAAACAGACTCGGTAAAGTTATAGTCTTTAAGGGATATAAAAGGTAAACCGAAGTATTCGGCTGACTCTTGCTCCGTCATATTCTTTTTTGTGACAGGATGTTTGGCTACCAGAGTTTCTTTTGCAGCACTTAGGTCCTCTGCAAACAGTTCAGTTTTATCTTCTTGAGGATGTTTATCTTTGCTGTTCATAAAACATCAAATCCTATTACTAACCGTTATATTTCATAATAACAGCATCTACTGCAGCTAAAGCTTTTAAATCCTCTAGTAAGGCATCTGATGGTTTAACATTCCACTCATCACCTAAACGAATCATAGTTTTAGCCGTATTATTTTTGTAGGCGACTTCTACCGGAATCATGCCTTCTCTCCATGGAGAAATAGTCTGTTGTAGAGATGAAATCCATCCCTCATCACCTAAATCATTATCAATGCTTATCATCAATGATTTACCGCACATTTCACGAGCTCTAGTCATATCATAGACTGTATCAGCCGTTGCAGCTAAACCACCACTGAAATTATCTTGACCAATTTTACCCTGAATCACAACCAACTTATCAGGTTGAAGTAATGACTGATAGTTCTCGAATGCCTCAGCAAAAATACGCACTTCTAAGCGAGCGGTTTGGTCATCTAATGTAATAAACGCCATCCTGCCACCATTTTTACTCTTCATAGTACGAATCGCCACAATCAAACCAGCCGTAATAACGGGGATTTCATTACGTTGATACCCTTTCGCTTCGGGCGCATCTAATTCACTAATTTTTTTAGGTACAAAACGTGCTAATTCATCCACATAGCGGTCAATAGGATGGCCACTCAAATATAAACCTAAGGTTTGCTTTTCAGCCGTCAATAAATGTTCGTCGGACCAAATAGGCATCTCTACCAATGGTTCTTCATCATGAACTTCTTCATCAACGGTCATCAAACCAAACATATCATTCTGGCCGCTATCGCTATTTTTACGATGCTGATCAGCAATCAGTAACGCTTTCGGAATGCTCGCTTCTAAACTCGCTCTATGCCCGCCCAATGAATCAAACGCACCTGATTTCACTAATGAATCCATAACCCGTTTATTCACTTTTTTCATATCAACGCGTTGACAGAAATCATACAAGCTTGAAAAAGGCTTACCTTGAGCACGTTCACTGACAATACCCACCAATGCAGCTTCCCCTACTCCTTTAATCGCACCTAAGCCATAACGGATTGATTTTGGGTCCGCGACTGTAAACTGAATTTTACTGCTATTCACATCGGGAGGCAGTACGGCCAACCCAAGATCTCGACAATCATCAATTAAGCCAACAACCTTATCGGTATTATCCATATCAGCAGATAGCACCGCCGCCATAAATGCCGCTGGATAATGCGCTTTGAGCCATGCCGTTTGATAGGCTACAAGTGCATAAGCTGCCGAATGCGACTTGTTAAAACCGTACTCAGCGAATTTTTCCATCAAGTCAAAGATAGGCCCTGCAGTATCTTCACTAATATCTCGGTTCTTTGCCCCCTCTAAAAACAACTCTCGTTGCTTAGCCATTTCTTCGGGCTTTTTCTTACCCATGGCTCGACGTAACATGTCAGCCCCACCGAGGCTATATCCTGCAAGCACCTGTGCGATTTGCATTACCTGCTCTTGATAAACGATAACACCGTAAGTTGGTTTTAATACTGGCTCAAGATCAGGATGTGGATAATCAACTTTCGCACGACCATGTTTACGATTAACAAAGTCATCTACCATGCCTGATTGCAACGGCCCCGGACGGAATAGCGCCACCAAGGCAACAATATCCTCAAAAGTATCTGGTTGCAGCCTTTTAATAAGCTCTTTCATACCACGCGATTCCAGCTGGAATACAGCAGTCGTTTCGGCTCGTTTTAATAGATTGTAGCTTTCAATATCATCAAGAGGGATTTGAGTAATATCAATCTTGGCAGCCTCTTCAGGCGACAACATCTCTTTTACATTTTTAACAGCCCAATCAATGACCGTTAAGGTTTTTAAACCCAAGAAATCGAACTTAACTAAACCGACATCTTCAACGTCATCTTTATCATATTGTGATACAAAACTAGCACCGTTTTGTTCACAATAAACAGGCGTATATTCAGTTAAGGCTTTTGGCGCTATTACAACCCCACCAGCATGTTTACCGACATTTCGCGTTAGACCTTCTAGCTGCAAAGCTAGATCAATTAAGGTTTTAACATCGTCTTCTTTATCGTAACGTTCTTGAAGTAATGGCTCTTGTTCAAGGGCCTTAGTTAGCGTCATTTTAATTTCAAAAGGCACTAACTTTGCTAGACCATCGACTAAACCATACGGAAAACCGAGTACTCGCCCGACATCACGTAATACCGCTTTGGCAGCCATGGTACCGTAGGTGATGATTTGTGATACATGATCTTTACCATAATGCTGAGATACGTATTCGATAACACGATCACGCCCTTCCATACAGAAATCGATATCGAAATCGGGTAAGGAGACACGTTCAGGGTTTAGAAATCGCTCGAATAGTAAATCGTATTGAAGTGGGTCAATATCAGTAATCTTTAATGCATAAGCGACCAAAGAACCCGCACCAGAACCCCGACCAGGTCCTACTGGTACTTCATTATTTTTAGACCACTTGATGAAATCGGCAACGATTAAGAAATAACCAGGGAACCCCATTTCATTAATAACGTCTAGCTCAACCTGTAAACGGTCTTCATATTCTTTACGGTTTTCAGCCAGTACATCGGGATCAGGAAATAAAATGGGTAAACGTTCTTCTAAGCCTTCGTATGATTCTTTAGTAAAAAACTCACCAATCGTCATGCCTTCTGGCACAGGGAAATCAGGTAGATAATGCTCACCTAATGTCAGTTGAGCATTACAGCGTTTTGCTATTTCAACCGTATTTTCAATCGCCTCAGGAATATCACTAAATAAGGCAGCCATTTGCTCGGACGTTTTTAAATATTGTTCTTCAGAATAGTTGCGTGGTCGTCTTGGGTCATCTAATAAGCGACCTTCATTGATACATACCTTGGCTTCATGTGCCTCAAAGTGATCGGGCTCCAAGAAACGCACATCATTAGTTGCCACAACGGGCAAGTCATGACTAACAGCGAGATCTAATGCAGCTGCAATATAGCGCTCTTCGTCAGGTCTACTGGTTCGAATTAACTCCAAATACAAACGATCTGGAAATAAATTTTTCCAATGCGCCGTAATTTTCTCAACGTCATCAGTCAGATTATTGAGTAAAGCTTTACCTAAGATCCCCTCACGGCCCCCCGCTAAACAGATCAAACCTTCGGTATAACCATCTAACCATTCAAGATCTAACATAGGCACGCCTAAATGCTGACCTTCAATATAAGCTCGGGACAATAGGCGAGATAGGTTTAGGTAACCTTCTGTATTTTGACATAGCAATACAAAACGACTGCTTTTCTTACTATCACTAGGATCACGCAAACGTAAATCTGCAGCCAAAATAGGCTTAATGCCTGACTGCTGAGCGGCTTTATAAACTTTTACCGCAGCAAATAAATTATGTTGATCAGTAACAGCAACCGCAGGCATTTCTGCATCAGCAACCGCTTTAATTAATGGTTTAATTCTCACTAAACCATCAACAAGAGAATACTCACTATGTAGATGTAAATGGACAAACTCAACAGTCATAAAGGCTTAGTGACTCACTCTAAAATATACAATCTAAAATTAAGAAAAACGTACAGGTTCAGGTTTTACGCCTTGCCCTAATGTGCCATCAACTATTGCCGTTGCTTCTTTGCGCCCTAATTCAAACGCATCTTGCTCCGTCATCGCCGTTTGAAATCCACTTGTTTGCATATCTCTTGGCACGGGTTGATTATCTTGCTTTAAATAAAGCGTCTGAGTTGGGAAAGCAAACTCAATATTTAACTGTTTTGCTAAACGTAAAATATCCAATAAGAAACGATGGCGTTCGCGTAGTTCCGTATTCCAATCTGGCGTTTGCCAAAATACATACACCAAGATATTTAATGATGCAGGCCCATATTCATTAAAGTAAATCTGATAGTAATCTTTACGCATATAAGGATGTAGCTTAATAAGCTCGCGGATCCCTTCACAGAACGCATCAATTTTTTCAGGGCTCGTATCATAGGTCACTGACAACATCGTCCTCATTCGTCTATAACGACGAGCGCCCATATTATCGATTTTACTGGTTGTTAATAATGCATTCGGCAAGGTGATCATCGAATTATAAAAGGTTCTTATTCGAGTACTTCTAAAACCTACCTGCTCAACCGAACCTTCGACATCACCAATAATCACCCAATCACCAATATGAAATGGACGATCCAGTAACACCGTCAAAGACCCGAAGAAATTGCCTAATAAATCTTTCGCAGCTAAAGCAAAGGCTAAACCACCTAAACCAAGACCTGCTAATAAACTTGAAACATCAATATTTAAGTTATCAGCAACAAAGACTATGCCGATGACCACGACAAACACCTTAAATGTTTTCGTCACCATGGGCACTAATAAGTCATCGAATTTAGTCTCCGTTTTACTCACTTTATTCATTAACAAAGCATCAACAATATCGACTAGTCGGAATGCACTCCAAATACCAGACAAACTCACCAATAACTTAACCGAAATAAACAGAATCGATCCTAACAACTCCGGCAATGCTAAGGCGCTCAATCCTACCCACCAAATCAATGCCATTGCCATCAACCCTAACGGTCTTAATATATTAGAATCTAAGCCATTAAAAGCAGTGTAATGTTTAAGCCAACGCTGCATATTTACCTTAAGCAACCATGCAAGCGATTTATCAGCGACCGAACCAATAAGAATCGCTACTAGTAAGCCTATCCACTGCCAGTATTCAAGTAAAAAACCGCCGTGTAAAAACTCAGGTAACTTAGATACATATTCACTACTTTCAATCACAAGAGTACTGTTTAAATCCAGTATCTTTTTGTCACTAGTATCAGCCACTTCTTCAGTGTCGACTGCAGTGTCTTTAGTTATTTGTGTCGATGAAGCTGCTGCGTTTACGGCTACTGAGTTTGCACCAGCATAAGCTGTAAGCTGAATGAATAGAGCAATAAATAATAAAACAATTAAACTGATTTTTTTCATGCTAAATCTAACTCCTGCTCGGGGTCAGGTGCATAGCTCATCACAGTGTCTACAGCTGTTTTCCACTCCTGACTGGCAAATAATTCATCGCGATCAAATGCATGTCTACCATGCAACCTGACTAAACGCATATGACGTAAAGGATCCGCCTTCATTTTCAAACCATCAATCACTTGAATCGCACTTTCCGGCTTATTACACACCAACACCATGTCACAGCCAGCATCTAACGCTGCTTCAGCACGTTCAAGCGGGCCGCCAATGATTGCTGCCCCTTCCATACTCAAATCATCACTCAATACAGCACCTTGAAAGCCGAGTCGGTCACGTAAGACTTCTTTAATCCAAAATGGCGAAAAGCCTGCTGGCAGTTGATCACTTTTTTCGTAGACAATATGTGCCGGCATCACCCCTGCTAACTCTGATTGGCATAATTGACGAAACGGCAATATATCGGCCTGCCACATATCTTCAAAATGGCGTTCATCGACAGGTAAACCTAGATGTGAATCCACTTCAACCGCACCATGGCCGGGGAAATGCTTACCCACCGCAGGCATCCACGCACGCTTCATACCCTGAATATAAGCATGAGCCATTGACGCAACAGCTTCAGGATCCCGATGGAATGAACGATCACCTATAATTTCACTCACGCCATAATCAAGGTCTAAAACAGGGGCAAAACTAAAATCCACACCCACAGCACGCAATTCTGCCGCCATTAACCATCCTGTTTGCTCTGCTCGTTCTAAGGTTTGTTTTGGGTGCTGCATATAATGCTTACCCAAAGAACCTATTGGCGGTAGACGTGAAAAACCTTTTCTAAAGCGCTGTACACGTCCGCCTTCATGATCAACAGAAATAATCAGGTGAGGATTACGTAACTTTCGAATACTCGCCGTCAATGCAGTGACTTGTTCTGGCGACTCATAATTACGACTAAATAAGATAACGCCGCCCACTAGCGGATGCTGCAAAACTTCTTTTTCTACTTCAGTCAGTTCCAAACCAACTAAGTCGACCATCAAAGGGCCTAATGTCATAAATCACTACCTTATTCATGGATCATGACTCGCGTGCCTGGTGAAACCAGATCAAACAGAATCATCAAATCCTTATTATGCATACGAATACATCCATGGGACAAAGGCTCGCCCATTGGCAAACTATCGGGGCAACCATGGATGTAAATATAACGCTGCATTGTATCAACATTTGATAAACGATTTTTGCCCAATTCCATGCCGCTTAGCCATAAAATTCGCGTTAAAATCCAATCACGGTCAGGAAATTCACGCCCTAGCTCATTAGTATAAATTTCTCCAGTAGGCCTGCGCGCCACAAACACCGTATTCTCAGGTTCATTAGCACCAATACAAGCTCGTACTATATGTAAACCTCGTGGAGTGCAACCACTATTCTTCTGCTCACCAGCACCATTTAACGCGGTAGATATCGGTGCAGAAAACACCACCTCACCGTCAACCATTAACTGACAATACTGCTTAGCAATAGATACCTCTAACACACTCATTTTGATTTGCTCCATTAGCCTAAATCCAAACTTTCTAAAGGACTCACCACTGCCTGAAGATTTTGTTGCAATACATGCGTATAAATCTCCGTCGTTTTCACATCAACATGACCTAATAGCTTTTGAACAACACGAATATTCGTACCCGCTTCTAATAAATGAGTCGCAAATGAATGGCGTAAAGTATGCGATGTTACCCGTTTATCTATGGCAACTTTAGATTTTGCTGCTCGTAAGGCTTTTTGCAAACCTGTCTCATTTAAATGATGACGACGAACAATACCTGTACGAGGGTCAGTTGATAGAGTTTTGGATGGAAACACATAGTGCCAACCCCATGTCACACCCGCGTTAGGGTACTTCTTATCCAAGGCATTGGGTAAATAAACACCCGCAATATTATTCGCTCGATCTTGCTCAAATAATATTTTTGTTTCGAGTAAGTGTGCGTGTAACTCCTCCACAACAGATTTAGCCAGTAAGGTTGTTCTATCCTTGCCGCCTTTACCATCACGTACTATTAAATAACCATTAGAAAAATCCACATCTTGAACGCGTAAACGAAGTGCCTCCATCACACGTAAGCCGCCACCATACATCAACTTTGCCAATAAACCATTCACACCCGACATAGCAGATAACAATAATGTAACTTCAGACTGACTTAATACAACAGGCAATCGAACAGGCTTTTTTGATCTAATCGGCTCTAAGTCTTCGGCGATAGGTAAATCTAAGACATGTCGATATAAAAAAACAATCGAATTCAACGCCAAATTTTGAGTTGCAGCGGCATAATTCTTGTTCACAGCCATATCCGATAAAAAACCTTCTATGTCTTGCTTACCTAAATCTTTAGGGTGTTTTTTACCATTAAAACGAATAAAAGCGAGGATCCACTTAATGTAAGAGTGCTCAGTGCGAACCGAATAATGATGATAGCGAAGTACTTCACGCACTTGGTCCATCAAACGAACTGATTGAGGTCTAAATTTGGGCTTTTCAGCTGACCGTGCATCATTAGCCATAATAATTCCTGCTTTTATCTTGATTATTCACTTACAGGGAATTATAGTCCGTATATATCTAAGAATTACAGGGAAATTTTTTCCTGTTAATAACAATGTTAGGACGGAACCGCTCGCTACCGCGACCGGTTCCGTCCTAACGGCTGTCGGCAATGA
>NODE-467-length-14388-cov-8.46955_pt1 | contig 14388 bp, 12 predicted proteins | sample MGYA00139097_ERZ477577 | MGnify/ENA metagenome assembly ERZ477577 | reverse complement strand
AGATGCAGGCATAGAGGTACAATACAGTACGGTTGACAAAATTGATCCAATTACAAAGGAAGAAGCCAACAACCATTATGTTGAACTAGATAGTCATGGAGGTGTTAATACTAACTCTTCCATGTCTCAAGATTTTAATGTAGGTGCCGAGCAAAATTACACACTATCTTTTTATTATCGTTCACGAACCGGTGTGGCAGATACTAACGGCATCGAGGTATCTCTTGGTGATTTTGGAAATTTGTTCAACCCGCTACTTTCCCTTTCCATCACAACAAATACTTCCACAGTATGGCAACAATATTCTTATGAACTCGGACAGTTGTCCATTGGCTCTTATAAACTCGGTTTTCATGCCATCGGTAAAGATGATTCTTATGGAGGGTTCATTGACAACGTAAGTGTCGCTCCCGTCCCAGAACCAGCAACCATGCTTTTATTCGGTACTGGCCTCATTGGCCTTGCAGGAGCACGGTTTAGAAGAAAGAAGAAATAAAATAATGACAAGAACGGTTATCAGGCAGGGTTCAGTTTTGGCCCTGCCTTTTTTATGCTTTTTTTCTGACATAATAATAAACTGAATTTGAAGAATCCAGAATCCAGAAAATATTGTAGACATAAACTATCAGACACGTTCATTATCAGTCGTGAAGGTGTTTGCCAGGTGCTTGACCTCAGCTCAGAAGGAGTTTCGTTCGGATGCACTAAAGAACGAAAATTTCCGGAAACATGGACTATCGATATAGTCAATAATAGTGGAGTCCATATTTGGGATTTACCGATTAAGACAGTCTGGGCCGAGAAGAATGATGCCTACCCCTCTTCCTCAATTCATGCGGTGAAGATGGGTGCCAGGTTTCACGAGACTATTACATCTGAACATCTATTAGCACTCACTCGACTATTAGAATTGCTAAGCGAAGAGACGCCTTAAGTTCCACATCATGGAACAACGATCGCTTTATCCGGAATTTCAACCTCAACACGTTGGCCGACCAGCGGCGGTTTCTGCCGATAGCGTGAGATATCCATCAATATGGTGAGTTCAACACCCATATCAACCCAGAGCCGGACTGTACTGTTTTCAATTGCTGTCTTTTTGACGATTCCGGTTGGAAATGAAGTTTTGTTTTCCTGAGAAGACGGGGGTACATGAAGGATAACTTTATGCGCATTGATATGGACTCGGGTCGTTCCCTCACTCAACCGCGAAGTCTCAACCTCCCCGAGCATCAGGTTGTCCCTGGTGCGCAGGTATAACTGCTTCCACCCCGCCCTTTCTTCCCTGATGCTGACATCGAAGGTGTTCTCATTATTCTCATTTGAAATTTCACCGTTTTGCAGCAGAAACGTCTGATGGGCGAGCCGTCTGCTCTGCGACAGGTAGTGAGTGGAAAAGATGATGGAGGTATTTTGCATGCTGTTGGCATGTTCCAGTATCTTCAGGATCACCTCCTGATTCTCCTGGTCTACGTTTGCCGTGGGCTCATCGCAGAGCAACACCTCCGGCTCTAACACCAGCGCCCGTGCCAGCGCGACTCTTTTTACTTCTCCACCTGACAGCCCGTGAACATCGGTATGTGCAAAATCTGACATGCCAACACGTTCAAGAGCTGCCGGAATTTTAATCCCGCACTCTTTTTTGGAAATACCTCGAACCCTCAGACCAAATTCAACGTTTTTCCACACCGTACCGGAAAAGAGGATTGGGCTCTGGTCAACCAGAACAACCCGGCGCCGCAGGTGGACCAGGTTCGTATCATCATTAATAACGCTATTACGAAACCTCAGAATCCCGGATGTTGGCCGGTCAAGAAAAGCCAGGTGATTGAGTAGTGTCGTTTTGCCGGCACCATTAGGGCCGATTAATGCGTACACTTTCCGGCCGGTGATGGACAGTGAGGCAATATCAAGAACGACCCTGTCACCAAATTGTTTTTTCAGGTTGTGAAGTTCATATAACATCTGACTTGACCCGTCCCTGAAAAAAATGAAAGACCATGTTGATACCAAAGGCACAGGCCATTAAAATAATGCCGAGGGCCACGGCCAGGACAAACTCACCCTTGTCATATTCCAGGGCCATGGCGGTCGTCATAGTACGGGTGAACCCTTTGGCGTTGCCACCGAGCATCATGGATATGCCAACCTCTGCGATTACGCGACCAAATGCTGCTATAATAGCCGCGACAATCCCGTAACGAGCCTCTCGAAAAATAACCCAGGCCATCTGGCGCTGGTTTGCCCCCAGGGTCAACGCAGTATTTCGATATCGTTTGTCAATTTTACTTATGGCGGCGATCGTCAGTGTCGTTATCAGGGGAATGATAAGAATGACCTGGCCGATGATGATTGCCTTTTGGGTATAGAGAAGTTCGAGCGGTCCAAGAACTCCCCTGCGTGAGATCATCGAGTAGACCACAAGTCCTATGACCACTGTGGGAAGTGCGAGCAATGTGTTGAGACATGTCAGGGTAAACCGCTTGCCCCGGAAGTTGTTAAAGGCGACTATAAAACCAAGCGGCAACCCGATGACCGAGGCTGCCAGGGTTGAGAAGAAACTGACATTCAAGGAGACACCAACGATCTCAAAAAGCTCAGGGTCAAGGGATATGAGCAGAAGGATAGCTGATTTCAGGCTGTCTAAAAGCATAGGTCCAACAATAACGGCTTAAAACAGGTATCGGGCTGTGAATAGACACAACCCGATACCAGGGATGAATGACGATACTACAATTATCCTATTTATTGCGGTATTGCATCAGGATAAAATAATTGTTTGTCGATGAGCCGATAATCGCCGATCAGTTTTTGCCCTCGTTCTGAGACAATCCATTCTGCAAACTGTTGAGCGAGGTCATATTTGATCCCAGGAAATTTCTTCGGATTAACCGGGATCACCCCATACGGGTTAGCAAGTTCAGATGATCCTTCGCTGAGGATCGTTAGATCAAGGGGCGGAGTTTTACCATACTTATATTTTATGTAGGTGCCACGATCGGTCATCGTGTATGCTTGTTTCTCCTCAGCATAGGTTAATGTTTTCCCCATACCCTGACCAATTGATCGGTACCATTTGTCTGCTCCGGCCGGCTCGGTGAAAGCGACTTCAACTTTTGCACCTTTTTTGACAATTTCCTTTTTCTGCTCCTTGACGGGTACGCCAGACTCTTTCCAGAGCGTCTGTTCCTTGGTATGGGTACCGGAATCATCGCCTCGGGAAATAAAATCAGCCTCTTTTGCTGCAATCGCTTTCAGGGCATCATTGACATTGGAGGTTTTTGCAACACCGGCAGGATCGGCCTGGGCGCCAATGATCACAAAATCATTATGCATCACCGCATATCGTTTGGTACCATACCCCTCGGCGACAAATTTTTCCTCCCGTGCTTTTGCATGGACGAAAATCAGGTCGACATTGCCGTCCATACCATCCCTGATCGCGGCACCGGTCCCTTTGGCAATAACTTTAACGTCAATTCCCGTATCCTTCTTGAACTCAGGCAACAGAATATCAAGCAGGCCGGACGCCTGCGTTGACGTCGTCGTTGAAACTGACAACACTTTATCACTACCGTATACATTCCCTCCGACTGTAATTGTCAGCAACAGAGCGACTGACAGAACACTCATCATTCTCATTACAAACTCTCCTATAATTGTGCGTTGTCAGGGTAGATCATTTTCCCGGAAAGAGACATGTCATACCCTATAAATTTATCTGCCTCAGCCCTGAATAACGGGTCATGAAGCAGGTTTACGAATCGTTGAATGGCCGGTTCAAAAAAACGATCCCGGTTAATCAATAAATCAAAGCGCTCCCAGCGAAGCGGCAGGAAATCAAGGCCAAGCAGTTCGGCAACCGGCCTGATAGCCGGAGCAGCATCTGCATTGTTATTGAGCACCGCGAACCCTGCATCAATGTGCCTGGACACTTCCTCCTGGTACCCTGAAATACTGGCTGAACTGATTTCTGAGCGACTTATTTCGTAATCAAGCAGGAGTCGGGTCCCTGTATTCAGTGGCCTGTTGACGATTTTCACATCCTCTCTGGCGAGATCAGTGATCGAAAAGATTTCTTTCGGATTGCCCTTTGCGACAAGTAATCCCTGCTGCCGTTTGCTGAAATTGACAAAGACAGGAGAACGATCCAGTTCAGTATCTGCGAATTGAAAATTATATTCCTTGTTGTCGTCCTGCAGCAGGTGGCAGGCAGCAATATGGCACGTCCCCTGGCGTAGGGCTTTCAACCCGCCCATGCTGCCAATATTTGCAAAAAAACCAACCGATTCAGGACTCTGACTGTTATACAGAGTCAGGGCCCTGTGGATGAGCAAATCGTCACTGCCAGCCAGAAAGAGCCGTCCACTTTCAAGAGAAAGGTTCCCTGACACCGGTAAATTAACAATGTAAAGATCAAGCCACTCCTCAACGAGATTCACGGGAAACAGCCACTTTCCCGTCACTTTCGTCGCCGGCAGCCCCTTGTCACTCACCAGGGTGTATACCACCTTCTCATTTACATGCAGCAGTTGAGCTACTTCTTTTGTATTCAGATATTGTTTCCCTGTAACCATGTGCGCGCTCCATCCATATTCAGCAAACCTTTGTTACCAGGTCAGCATATTTTGTCAATTATTGGTAGCTCAAAAGACTAAAGCAACCATTTGTTACCAATATTAACAATAGTGGAGAGATAAAAGAATAAGGAAAAACCCATTGCTTATATAAGCAATCGATCGTTCGACCGAACGCTGAACTGCGCCAGATGAGCCGGACGAAAGAGAAGAGACGCCAGATGAAGAACTATACAGGATGAATAGCGGTCCCTGATAAAAGAATAACTTGTCTACAATCAATGATCAGAGAACTGAGGCAAGCTCATTGAGCCAATTATCTATCTGGCCAAGGGACGCTTCCGGTTCACCATCAATTTTCAGAGATGGCTGGACAAGTTGTGCACCGTTTTTTTTCAGTGTCTGCTCAATGAGATCAACAGCACCGCAAAAATATTTATACCCAGAATCCCCGCAGCCAAACAACGCAAACTGTTTTCCCGACAAATCGGTATCTACCAGCTGTGAATGAAACGAGTCAAAATCTTCCTGTAAACCAATTTCATCTTCGCCCCAGGTGGAACACCCCATAATGACAAGACCGCCAGTCGAAATCATATCTGAAACGCCGGTCTGTGCGACATCCTGCGTCTCAACTTCAACGCCGCGATCAAGCAGGAAATCTGCAATGTACCTGGCAACATATTCGGTATTGCCCGTTGTTGAACCATAGATGATGAGCGAACGTTTCACTGCTTAACCTCCTCTTTCACAGAAATAAATAATAGTATGGCAGCACTCTTCACCAGGAAGACCGGGGTCCTTGATAACCTTGCAGCGAGTTCTGCTCTTCATGCAATATTTTAATTCCCATACGTCTTGTCAACCACATCCAGCCTGTTTTAAAATTGGATCTGTGAATGATCTGTATTTCCAGCTCTTCCTTGTCACTTCATTTTCATTTTGATAAAAATAGAGAGAGATTAAGACTTTTAAGACTCCAATTGCAGATGACTTTCAGGCACCAGCAATTCTGGCAACACCTTTGAGCCTGGAAACTATCGGTATTAACCCACCGGTGACACCTTCGACTAATAAGCAGTCAACCTATGAAAAACCTAACAGAATTTGGTGTCATCTGCTGTGACTCAAAAGATGAAATAGTATCGTGGGACGCCAATGCCCAGGCACTCTTCGGTTGGGAACAGAGTGATGTTATGGGAAAATCAATCTTTGCGCTGATTTTCCCCGACAACCGCGTAGTGACAGAACAGGGGCACCTGCACTCATTATTCCGCTCGTATCATGAAACAGAATCTATAACCCTGAAAATCAAGGACCAGGCAATCCATCAGGACGGAACAAGGCTCCCGGTTGAACTTCTCATATCGCGGTTGCCTGAAAACCGCTATTTTACGATTTTTATTCAAATTACCGACACAGCGGAGCTGACTGACAAAAAAAAGTCCAAACAGTCATTCAAGCTTGAGATCATTAACACCATCCTGAGAATGTCGCTTGAGCCAACCCTGCTCAAGGAACGACTCACCTCAATTCTCGCCTATTTAACATCGGTTAAAGCGTTCAACCTCAGCCCGATGGCCTCTCTTTTTCTCGTTGAACAGGATACCAACAAACTGGTACGCAGCATCAAGTACGGTATTCCTGACGGACATCCCACCAGCTGTGAGCAGGTCGTTTTTGGTCACTGCTACTGCGGCAGGGCGGCACAGACAAATGCCCTACAATATATCCCCATCGCCAGGAATAACCACGCAAAAACCCATGGCCATTATTGTATCCCGCTGGCGATCGATGCTACTGTCATTGGCGTGATGAGCTTCTACACGCCCAAACATCACCGACACTCAGCACTGACGACAGAAACCCTGACGCTTGTGGCACAGGTAATTGCGGCATTGATTGATAACCAGAAAATGGACCTGCAGCTCATCAATCTGGTGAATGATTTAAGAACAGCGGTCCTTGCCTTGCGGGAAGAAAAAAACTTTTCAGAATCGATCATTCAGGGGTTGCAGCATGGTCTCATCATTACCGATCAATATGGAAATATTCAGAAGTGCAATGATGTTGCCAAATCAATATTCAACGGGTTTTCTGACGGGCTGGAAGGAAAAAACCTGATAACATTAATCGGGCAAGAGAACAGCGAACGACTCCTGAACCACACTTCAAGCCCAACGGCACCGGGGGAAGCGGAGCTGTCAATCACAACAGAGGGAGGAAACCAGCTTATTCTCCGTTATTCGGCAATAACCCGGTCAGTTTCTGACAACGGAGAAATCGGACAGATTATCTCACTCACCGATATCTCCGAATGGCGGCATGTCAGGAAAGAAATGGAAAAAATGAACCGACTCTCGACGGTCGCCGAAATTGCCTCTGCGGTTGCTCACGAGGTAAGGAACCCGCTCGCCGGTATTAAAATTATGGCTCAATCCATAGAGGAAGATTCCGGTACGGAGGATGAACGAATCGAGTGTTCCCGAAGAATTATCAGGCAGGTCGACCGACTCAACGAGTTGCTCACTGATTTCTTTTCATACGCCCGTCCCGTCATGCCCAAAAAACGTGAGACCTCTCTTACGCATATTCTCTCTGAGACAAAACCACTGATCGGCAATAAACTTGAAAAGCACAGGATACATCTTCTTGAAAATTTCCATAATGATCTTCCTTCTGTTATTGCTGATCCCAATCAACTCCAGCAGGTTTTCCTCAACCTTTTTCTCAACGCCATTGATGCAATCAGGCAGGAAGGCACCATTGAAATCGTAGCCCGCAAGCTGAACAGTAATGATCTATCAATGTATCATAAAAAATATCATTTTCTGCAAAGGGGAATACGCTATGTGATGGTACATTTCAAAGACAACGGGGCTGGCATGAGCCATAAAGGCACTGACCGGGTTTTTGAACCATTCTACACAACAAAAGCGAACGGGTCAGGGCTTGGCATGTCGATTGTCTATCGAACACTACAAGAAAATGACGCAACCATCAGTGTTGAGAGCACTGAGGGAAAAGGTACGACATTTACCATGTTCTTCAAAGCCGGTGGATGAACGAGCAGCCCGGCCATCTGTTAATGGAAGCGTGTCACTACTCTTTTTTTTCAACTCATTTGAAGCCTTTCTCAAGGTAAAACCGCATGGAGCGAAATGCAGGTTTTTACCCCTCGGACCATCCATTGAGAATCAACTATTTCAGCGATAACCGTTCTAATTTAAAAAATAATTGGAAATCATCCTGCCGGAAGTGATAGACTTTTTTTAGTCCTCAGTATTCTGTGGATGCGTATACTGAGATAATTTACCGAGGAACGTTATGAAGAGAGTGCTGGTTGTTGATGACGAAGATGACATGCTCTGGATGCTCCAGAGAAACCTCAACAAGGGCATGTCGGAGGTTGAAGTTCTAGCAGCCAGTTCAGGTGAAGAAGCGCTTGCAGTCCTCAGCGATAAAGAAGTACATCTGGTTATCACCGATATTAATATGCCTGGAATCAACGGGCTTGATCTACTGATTGAAGTGAACAACCGCTACCCGGACACGGGGGTTATAATCATGACTGCCTACCCGTCAAACAGCTTTGAACGCGAAGCAATGATGGGAGGGAGTCTCAGGTTTGTCGAAAAACCATTTGATATCAACGATATGCGTAAAATCGTCGGGGACATCTTAAAAACCAGCGATGGCTTTCAAGGTACGCTCGATGGAATTGACCTGATAGACATCGTTCAATTCAACGGTCTTTCCAAGGCGACCTCGGCTCTCAAGGTGACGACTGCCGACCAGGAAGGGATGATTTTTTTTAAGAAAGGTCAAGTTGTTCATGCCATGTGTGACAACATGAGTGGTGAGAAGGCCTTTTTTAAAGTACTTGAGTTCCAGGGTGGCACACTTCAGAATATTCGGGGAGTCGAACCTCCCATAGTGAGTATTAATAAAAACCTCGAATCACTTCTCTTTGAATCTGCCGTCCGTAATGATGAAGAAACAAGCAAGAATGAGTCAGAGAGTGCTGACTCTCAAACATCCTTTCTCGATATTTTTAATGGTGGTGAGCAGGAACCATCAGACGAAGCATCGGCGAGTGAAAAAACCTTAGGTAATAACTTTCAACGAGAAACGAAACTGACGCACACAGATACAGAAGAACCAATTACAACTGAGGACATTGAAATGACAAACATTCAAAAAATTCTTGCTGAATTCACCAATATTGAGGGTGTCCACACTGCCTGCCTGGTTGGTCGTGACGGCTTCCTTCTTGATAACATTGCCAGATCGGGTATTGACGCAGAAATGATCGGCGCCATTGCCTCCTCTGGATTCGGTTCGGCAGAATCTATGGGTAATCAGCTCGGCCAGGGCGATTTAAATCTGACAATGCTCGAATACACGGACGGGCCGGTAATGTTTGCTCCTGTCGGAAGTGAAGCGTTTCTGGTAATAGTTGCCGATAAGGAAACAAACCTGGGCTGGATTCGGCTGACGATCAAGAAAAACTCCAAAGTTATTGAGCAGGCAGCAGACCTATAAAAAAAAGCAGGGTTTAAACGCAACCATCGTTAAAACCCTGCTTCCTCAATGATATATTTTCTTCCGGCGACCACCTGCACAGCAAGTGGTATTTCTATATTCCAGCCTGTCGAAACTGATCTATAATCTCATCCGAAAAACGCGTAAGCTCAACTTCAAATTTTTTGATCAGCAGTCGTGCTTTGCCAAGCCACTCATCTTTGGATGTCATCACAAAAATAAAAAATGGCTGATCAGGCATGTGCCTGATAATAAAATGATATTGACTTGTGGTAATCAGAATGTCATCGGTTACTTCATCATCAGCCAGTAAGCCGATAGCCTTACCGTTTGATTTGACGATCGAAGCTAAATAAGCGGAGGCTGCTGCTGTTTCCACTCCTTCTTTTTTTGTTACTTCCGCAATAGATAAACCATCATCAACAGTAACTACCGCCGCCGCCAGAATACCCGGCAGCTCATTGGACATCGCTCTAATTAATTCCTGTACTTTATCAATCATTATCTCTTCCAAATATGTTCTTATCTCTTACCATTATCATGACACATAAATTGATCGCACTCCTCCCCTTATACCACCGAAAATTCTTATTGTGAACATAAATAGTTTCCAACTGAAAACTAGGTATTTTGATCGAGACCAGGGCAGTTTTCGGACTGAAACGAAATAGTACCTGGATCACATATGGTTCAGTCTGGTATGAAATCGGTTGCAGAAACAGCAAGAGAGAAACACTGATAAACAGGTGAGTACATAAGGTTATGCCTGGTGTCGTTACCTGCTTTGCATAAACCGACAAGGAGCATCGGAACAATCATGGAGGAGAGTACGCAAATTCCCAAACGACGTGCCAGGCATTTACCTTATTACTACAACGGAGAATGTTGGTCAGACATCACTCCAGAAAGACCGGATACGGGTTTCCGGTATTCCTTCTATTGCAAGATTTGGTCCATCAAGAAAACATTATACTTAAACATTTAAATTCATATACTTATAAGAAATACTCAACGGGGAATGATAACTAACTGGGAATAATTCGCAAAAAAGCAAAGCAATATATGCACGCAGGGGTAGCAATAAACCAGATAAAAACCGGTTAACAATACGATATTAATATATATTACTGGAAAACCGCACCATCGATTATTTTCGCACAAATGCGAAAATAATCGATAACGAATTATCTGAGGTGGTATTTCTTTATCTTTCGGTACAGCGTCGCGATATTGAGTTCGGCTAGACGTGCCGCCTTATCAACATTTCCTGAGGCACGAGATAACAGTTTAACGAAATAACGATGTTCAAAATATGCCAGAGCATCACTATAGCTGCCGTCAAAAGATTCAGCAACGTCAGAAGAATCTGCGCTGACAGCCACATCCATCAGGCGGGAGAGGGAGTCAGCACCGATCTGCTCTCCGTCTCCTTCAATTGCAAGTGTGGCCTCGATAACGTTTCTCAATTCACGTACGTTTCCGGGCCAGTGATTCTGTACGAGCAATTCCATTGCCTGAGGTGAAATACCCTTGATCCGTGTTGAATACTCCTTGTTAAACAGGTCTACAAAATGTATCGCCAACAGGGGGATATCGGTCCGTCGGTTTCTCAGGGGCGGTAGATTGAGTTTTACCACTGCCAGACGATAATAAAGATCCTCGCGAAAACTGCCCTTTTCCATCTCGATTTTGAGGTCAGCATTGGTCGCCGCAATGATCCGGACATCGACTTTTGTCGGTCTCGTCTCTCCGAGGCGATAAAACTCTTTTTCCTGTAAAAAACGTAACAGCGCCTTCTGGATATTCATCGGCAGGTTGCCAACCTCATCAAGGAGCAATGTTCCCTGGTCCGCTTCTTCGAACAACCCCTTTTTGTCATGATCCGCTCCGGTAAACGCACCTTTCCGGTGGCCGAAAAGCTCACTCTCCAGAAGGGTCTCAGGAACCGCACCGCAATTGATTGCAACAAATGGCTGGTCCTTTCTCAGGGAGTATTGATGAATAGCCCGTGCGACCAGTTCCTTCCCTGTCCCCGATTCCCCGGCAATGGTTACGGGAATATCACGCCGGGCGATTTTCTGCGCAGTATCAATTACTTTTAGGAGTTCAGGTGATTTTCCGACAACATCACCAAATTGCTCCTGCTCTGTCAGTTCAAGACGGAGCCGACGGTTTTCTTCCTCAAGTTCATTATGCCTCAGGACGTTTTTTACCCGGTTCAGCATTTCCTCCGGCTCAAACGGTTTCGTCAGGATGTCAAACGCACCGCTGCGCAGGGCCTGAATAGATAACTCTACCGTCGCATAGCCGGTAATTACCAGGACCGGAACATCTGCATCACGTTCTTTAATTTTTTGCAAAACCTCGATGCCGCTCATACCAGGCATTTTAATATCGGTTATCACCATCGAGTATACATGCGGCTCAAACATCTTGATTGCAGATATCGGGTCCGTAAATGTTGTCACCTGGTATCCAAGATCACCAAGAATCGTAACAAGCATATTACAAAGCCCTTTTTCATCATCGATTACTAAAATATGTGCTTTAAACATGCCCTTCATAGCCGTCCTGTTTTATTGGTAAATAGACATATATTGTTGTGCCTTTGCCGGGTATACTGGTAATTTCGATTGATCCAAGATGAGCTTCAACCAGCTGTTTGCTGATTGCCAGCCCAAGTCCGGTACCATGTTTTCTCGTTGAGAAAAAAGGCTCGAATACTTTGTGCTTATTTTCCTGACTGATCCCCTCACCGCTGTCCTGAAAGAGCATCATTATCATATTATTGGCATGCATGGACAGCCTGACAATAAGCTCTCCACCATCGACCATCGCAGCAGCGCCGTTGAGGACGACGTTCATCACCACCTGCCTGATCTGGTCTCTGTCGATCATGATTTCGGGCAATTGTTCGTCAGTTATTTTTTTTATGATCACATTTTTCAATTCATTGTGACCGCCGGCAAAATCGAGAATCTGGTCAAGAAAATGTCCCAGATCAGTTGCCTGAAAGGTTGGCTCCGGTGGCCGGGCATAATTAAGAAGATCCCTGAGGATACCGACACACCGCTTACTCTCCCGCCTGATTTCCTGGACATAATGATATCGTGGATCTTCCGGGTCCATCTTGGACTCGAGGTGACAGGCATAGCCTAAAATAATCCCCATTGGATTGTTGATTTCATGAGCAACTTCTGCAGAGAAAACTCCCAAGGATGCCATTTTCTGCTGGTTGGTCAGTTTCTTTTCAAGGGCAAAATCCCTCTTCAGCATTTCAGACATCTGGTTAAAGGCGGTCGCCATCTCACCGAGTTCATCATCCGTGGTCACTTCAAGACGCTCCTCCAGATGACCACTCTTGACCCGTCGCATCGCTGCAGTCATGGTATGGATTGGATCGGTAGACAGCTTTGCCACCAGGAACGCGAGCATGCCGCCAATAGTTCCAACCACTACCAGCATGAAAAACATGGCCAGTAAAATCCGTCCGGCAATTGCCTTGGCAGGGCGTACCAGGTCTTCCTCTGCCATTTCAACCACCACAATCCAATGCCATGGCAAAAAATAGGTGAGCCGGGCAAATCTCCTGCTTCCTTCCTCCTCACTGTCAAATTGTGGCTGGTAATAGAGCCACCCTCTGCTCACTTCTCCCCGGCAGAGTTGCGAAATCAGAACTCTTCCCGATTCATCGAAATGCTGATAGATATTCTCCCCTTCGCGCGCTGCATGCAGAATCAAGTTTGAAGAACAATCCATAGCATAAATCTGTCCTGGACGATCTACCGGTTTCCCTGTTACCCGCGCACGTAAACCGTCAAAAGTTTCTTCTGACAACGGTTTCTGGCGATCGTCTTCTCCAAGGTTAGTTCCCGCAGCAATAATCCAGTCCCACATACGAAAATATCGATAAGCAACTTCTTTTTCCCGTAATTGGTAGCCATCACTCCTGTTCAACCATGGATAACTGATAAAGAGGGTTTCTCCCGGTTTCGATTCTACGGCATTCTGGCAAATTTCCCTGATGAATTTACGCCCGGTTTCATCAGCAGCGTCAATGACATTATCACCTTCGCGATCCACGTGAACAATAAGATCCCCTGATGAATTCATAACATAAATATAACCAAATTCAACAATGCCCACATCTTTGAGACTCTGGTAGGCATAGCCTTTCGCCTGCTCTTCAGATAATATCCCATCTGCAAACTGACGATATTGACTTTCAACCAGCCGAAACGCCAGCTCGGTCAAGTCGACCAGTTTGCGTCGCCGCTCGGTCTGCATCTCTATATTGTGGGATTCAAGCTGTTGGTGATACCCTTTCAAAAGATCGTGGGTAAATACACTCATGTGTTCAAGATCTGCCTTATTGGCTATGGTAACCTCTTGGTAAATTTGTTTGATCGCTACAGAACCGATGATAATCGTCGATAATACCATTGGCACCAGGACAAGCGGAACGATCATGATGAGCAACTTCCATCTCAATTTAAGATGTTTAGTCATGAACATAGCTTACCCACATTTTTCCTGGTCACCACTCTCGTCCAGTAAAGCCGTTATTGTTTTGCCGTTCAGAAAAAATTCACGATCATCCCATCTCTGTGGTGGGCCTCAATAAAATATGACCGCCATGTCTGGTTACTATAGAGTGTTAACGGCGGAAAGAAAAGAAATAGTCCAGAATATCACCGTTCATGCTCAAAGATTCTGTAACCGTTACCGGCGATGTTAATTGACAGGAGGGAGTGTTCCTGTCTATATACCATTTCGTTTTGCTTTTATAGGGCAACAGGAAACCACCGTCCGGATCGTTTATGTGGTAAGATGCTGTCTTCATCAGTAAACTTTGCAGCAGATCTTTAAACTCAGGCGCCATGATCTATACGCTTCTCATTCTCACTGCTTTTTTTTGGGGCGGTACCTTTGTCGCAGGAAAACTGCTCGCCGGACAGGTACCCCCGCTGAGCAGCTCTTTCTTGCGTTTTTTTATTGCGACAATTGCTCTTGTACTGATTCTGTTCGTTAACAGAAATCTGCCCCCCCTTCCCCCAAAACAATATTGGCCGAAGTTATTGTTACTCGGGTTCACCGGTGTCTTCTCCTACAACATTCTATTTTTCTCAGGGCTGGAGCAGATCTCTGCTGGCAGGGCTGCGCTGATCATTGCGACAACCCCGCTTATTATCACCCTGGTATCATCACTGGTATACAGAGAAAAACTGACTTTCATCCAAATTTCCGGTATTTTCGTATGTGGGAC
>NODE-466-length-14403-cov-8.22449_pt1 | contig 14403 bp, 14 predicted proteins | sample MGYA00139097_ERZ477577 | MGnify/ENA metagenome assembly ERZ477577 | reverse complement strand
CACCATCTTTTTTATAGAGAAATCCTGACACAGCTTTACCATTAATATAGATTATTTCTTTGGCAACACTACCAGGCTGATAATATGATTTGTTATAACCATTTAACTGTCCATCTTTATAATTTGATTCATTTTTCAAATCGCCTGATTCATAGTAATACCTCAAAAAACCAGAGAGCTCATCACCGCTGAAAGATGCTTCATATTTTAACACACCGGAGTCATAATATTGTTTACAAATACCCTCTCTTTTGCTCTGCCTGACTTCGCATTCATAGTTCAGATTGCCTGACTCAAGGTATTCTTTGGTTAGACCCTCTACTAGGCCGTTTTTATAAGGAATTTCAAACTTTATAGATCCCGACTTATAGTATTCTTTATGAAGTCCATTCCTCCTACCATCTTTTAGATTAGTCTCTATCTTTGGAACACCTGAAACATAGTAGGCAACTAATGGGCCATTTTCTATATCATTTTCATAAGTTGACTCTTGCATCAGAACTCCTGATTCAAAGTATACTTTCTGGACTCCAGATGCTTTGCCATCTTTGAGAGGTGTCTCTATTTTAAGGGCACCAGATTCTTAATATCCTTTCTGCACACCATTCTCTTTGTTATCCTTGTAAGGAATTTCTAATCTTAAAGCCCCTGATTCGAAGTATTCCTTCTGGACTCCATCTTTCTTGCCGTTTTTAATGATAGCTTCTATTTCTAATGCCCCTGATTCATAATACTTCCTTTGGACGCCATCTTCTTTACCGTCTTTGAAAGTTCCTTCTCTTTCCAAAGCCCTGATGGATAGAATAGTCTAATAATGCCTGAGATAGGCATATTGTTACTCTTTAGATAAATCAGGTCATTTATAAAAACCAAATCTGCCTTATGATATACCTCATCATCAGTAGCAAAGCCACTATTGGTAGTGGTAACAGAGTAGATAGATGATGAGGAACAAATATCTTATTTTCATATTCTCAAGGGCGAGAAGTGAATTTCTAAACCTTACAATTGACCATTTTTCCTACATTGTAGGAAACCGTTAAAAATTCAAAGACAAAGGCATTTTCTTATCTATTTTTATTGTTTTATACTCCCTTCAAATGTTTTAGTTTTAGTTTTAGTGCCGAACCATCCCTTTTTGGACCAGTTATAACTTCCATTTATGGTGTCTCCTTGGATTGTCCCTGTCCAAACCAAGGTTCCATCGTTTTCACTTGTTGTCGTTGCCTGAAAAGAGATGCTATTCCCCTTTTCTTCTACGGTATATTCACCTTTATTAAATCCCCACTCGTCACACGAGGAAGAATGGAATGTACCATTCTCAAAGGTTAGAACATCGTTCTCGCCATCCAGAAGTGTGGTGAATACTTTTCCATCAAGACTACCTCCGGCAATTACTGCCATAGGCAACAAGTACGAGATTAAAAATACGAGAATCAGAAGAAGTGTTTTGTTTGGATTGGTTTTCATAACGGTCTCCCTTATCATTTTGGAGCATGAATGTATCAGCCTCTACTTTGTAGGCTTAAGTCAATCCGTATTCGCCGCAGTCCTTGGTATCAGCAAAAGAACACTCCAAGACTAGGAACAAGGGCGAAGACACCCCACCGGCCCGGCTAAAGCATTATTGCGTATCGCATATAAACATCCGGAGGTACTGATTAATTAACACACCGGCTACTATAAAAGCTTACCTTGTTTCTAATGCTAGATAATTTTTATTGACCCACAAGTTGATATATACCTAGATATATATTATAATTGATTTATCAAACTCCTCAAACAGATTGGTGGCAATTATGGAAACAGCAAAGATCTTTCAAAATGGAAGAAGCCAGGCGGTACGCTTACCAAAAGAATATCGCTTCAAAGGTAAAGAAGTTTTTATCCACCGAGAAGGCTCAAAAATCATTCTATCGGAAAAACCTGAGTCATGGGATGAGTTTTTTCTTTCCAAAAAGAAGCCCACACCTGATTTTATGCAACGAAGAGAGCAGCTGATTCCAGAGGAAAGGAACATATTCAAATGACCTCATATATGCTTGATACAGATATATGCAGCTATATCATACGAGAACGACCTGCACAGGTGCTTGAACAATTCCAGAAAATAGAGATGGATCAGTTATTTATCTCTGTAGTTACCTATGCTGAATTACTTTATGGTGTCGAACATTCATCATCGAAGAAAATTAATAGAGATATCGTAGATGACTTTGTCCGACACCTTTCAATCAAAGCATGGGACGAAAATGCAGCTGAACATTATGGTAATATCCGAGCAATCCTTCAATCTAAGGGGAAAATCATCGGTGCTATGGATTTGATGATTGCCGCTCATGCAAGAAGTCAGAAAATGGTATTGGTCACCAACAATGACAAACATTTTAAAAGAGTCCCAAAACTAAAAGTGGCAAATTGGGCTTCCTGAGTAAAAAACCAAACTAAAAGACAGCCAATGAACGGAAGTGGACCCACTTTTAAAACCACTTATCTGAGCATCTAAGTTGTGCTGCATAGTTCCACTCTTTCACCAGCTACTCAAGCTGAAGCTTGTTCCTGTCGTGCCGAGATAAATCCACAACCTCGGGAATCCCGATCATCGGGATAGAATTTGGTTATTGCGAACCAGTGGGTACGTAGCTGCCGAAATATTGATGTTTCCAGACCATCATCGAATATGTTTTGGAATTATCTCACATGCAGAAATGACAAAGGCAGAGCCATTCCTGACTCCGCCTCTTGAATCTCAGTCTAATTTAAGAGATTGGTCGGCATCATAAAACTGCGGAACGTGCCGCGAGATATGGTTGCAGTTGTACTGCAGCCAAACCGGCTGCGTTCTTTCGGAATTCAATTATACTGTTCAATATTTCTTCACTGAGTTTGTCCTTTGATGCCTGCTCCCTAACCACCTCATCAGAAAGAAGTGCCAATTCTTTGAGTAACTCGTCAGAAAATTGTTTGAGTTGTACGCCGTACTCATCTGTGAGCTTTGCCAGGGCAGCGCAGTTGGTAGCCATACGATAGCAGAGTTTGTGGCTGTTAACCGCCCCCGCCGCTGCCGTGATGACTGCCTTGACATCGGAAGGCAGAGCGTCCCACTTGGCCTTGTTGATGAACAGATCAAAGGCTCCCGACGGTTCGTGCCAAGCAGGATAGTAGTAATATTTAGTCAGCTTATGGAAACCGCGGTTCATATCTATATTTGGTCCGGCGAATTCTACGGCCTCAATCTCACCGTCTTTCAACGCCTGCGTGAGCTTGCTCATTGGCACCGAAACCACTTCTGCACCAGCTGCTTTCAAGGTCTCCCCCGCGAATCCGCCGATCCTAATCTTGAGGCCCTTTAGGTCGCCGATCGAGTTGATCTCTTTATTGAACCAGCCGCCCATCTGGCAATCGGTATTGCCGAATGGGAAAAACTTACAGCCGACTTCGGCGTAGACTTTATCGGCAAGCTCCTGTCCTCCACCGAACGCAAACCATGCGTTCTGCTCCTGGCCCGTCAGCCCGAAAGGGGTATTATGTAGGAATTGCATGGCCGGCACTTTCTTTGCCCAAAAAGTCGGCTGCCCTGTCCCCATCTCTACTGTACCATCAGCAACGGCGTCTATCGTTTTCGGAAATGGGACGATTTTCCCAGGACCGAAATAATTTATTGTTATGCGCCCATCCGTCCCCTCTGAAACCATCTTCGCAAACAACTTCATATGGTCATCAGGTTCTTGCCCCCAGTTGTTAATCACCCGCCATTCCTCTTTGCTTTGGGAAAATACCTTGCTTGGGGACATCGAGGTCAAGGTTGCAGCAGTCGCCACGCCCCCTAGGGCTACAGTGCGAAGAAACGTACGCCGTTGCATTTTCGTATTCTCTTTCATGTCATCCTCCTTTTTTACATTTTTACGGCCAATATCTTCTTTTATGAGATACTTGACCAATAACGAGGTTGCATATTCAGGAAGCGGCATTTTATGAGATATTATTCTGCAGGCATAATCATTGATCCTAACAAGTAAACGTAACATTGTGGTGGGGAAGAAATGAACTTTTATCGGGAAATATTAGCCTTGAGAGTGAAGAAGAACACAAACCTTATTCCTGTCTCTAAAGTCAAACATGATCCTTTTTTCTTAAAGGCTACGTGAGATTTTCTGGGGCAGTCTGAGAAATCTATAAATCATTTACTGTCATAGTAAGGGAGCGGCATGGATACGATCACCACTGCAGACAGAGCATTTGAGGAACAGCAGTCACGATCTGTCTCAAGGATATGTGTTGACGGTACAGGTGTAGGCGCTGGTGTTGCCCCACAGATGCAACGTGCGAAGTGTTCCGCTATATCCGTAAAGGTACTATCAAAACCTACAGAGTAGCATCCGAGTTGTCTGGTACTGTTTCCAGGAATGGACCGTGGGTGCTTTTGGTTTATCTGGATGATCATACCCATGGACAGGCAATACGGAGAAACCTGCATCAAGAAGATCAACAGCACTTTTATGAATAGGAAGAATTTGTTTGTTGGTCATCATCTCCATCCTCGATTCATTGAGTTCTCGGCCTTGCTTGAATCCATTCGTCAACCTCGTTACTTCGCCAGGCAACAGACCTTGCTCCGAGCTCTACAGGTCGTGGGAAGTTGCCTTCTTTTATTTGTACGTAAATTGCTGATTTTTTGAGCCCGCAAAATTGCTCAACTTGTGGTAGTCGAAGTAAAGTCGTTTGGTTCATAAGTCCTCCAGATACGTTTAAGGGATTCCGTGTTGGTTCTGGGAGGACTATAGAAGTTATACGATAACAAAACACCGCAACTACGATATAGCCACCGCAGCTGCGGTTAATTGATGAAAAGGAAGTGGATGGGTTTGAGTATTATTAGTATTCTGATAGAGCTTTTTTTGCCTTTGCAAAACGCTCTTCAAGTGTTCGCTTTGAGATCCCGGAAAATCCATCGAGCTTTTCTACAAGCACATCGATGATTCCTTGATTTGTTTTGAAGGGGAGTTCACAAGGATATTCACCTTTTACTATGTCAAGCAACCCACCGATAATATGGATATCTGTTCTTTCGGCTTTTGGTGAGGTCGATTTATACTCATACTTATTTTTTGCCTCGACCGTCGCAGCCTCCATCCGTTTCACTTGTTCAGGTAGCACGATGATGTTACCCAAACATATAAACGGGGGGTTGATTGTCTCGCTTCCTTCAACTAAAACTCGGTCCTCTACAATAAGATCATCTGTCATCTGGACATAGCCTTCATAGGAGCGCTCACAGTGCAACAATATCTTCTGTCCATCTCGCATGTATCCTTCATGAAGTCTCATCTCACCCGCATCTGGAGAAGTGTATAAATTTTCCAAAACTGCAATGGCAAATTTTCTGCTGTCAATATCAATGAACTCATTTATAAAACGCCATTCGTTGATATTTCCGCTGTCAATCAAGACGCATTTACCTCTCCACCATATTGAAAAACCTACTCGCCCTTTTGCCACCATATGAAGAATCTCTTCTTCTGTTATCTGCCACCTGGTTACAAGCTCTTTAAGTCTGAAATACAATTTCATTCTAGCTACACACACCTCTGGAAAAGCGTTTTTGATGAAATTTCTGGATGGTACCCAACGTGTCTTGCCAGGTACCCTTGAGTTATTTGGTTTAAATTATCTACGCCCATCTTGGGAGCAGAAGAAACGTTGTTACTATCAGCAGGAGTTGAGACCTTCGAAGAATTATATGCGGAATTCAAGTTCAAGAGATGTGCAGGGAAATCATGAAAACAACACAATATCCTGTTATAATTGACTCTTTCACGTGTTGGTCTTCCTTTCTGACAGGTACAGATGAAGATCTGCAAGTGCATATAGCACCTTCCCTTCGGCTTTGATGTATGTGGGCCCGCATCCCTGGGTACGCCAGTTTGCCATGGTGACCACACGTACCCTGAGGACTTCCGAGGCTTCTTCAGGGCTCAGCAGGTGCGGTACGATAAAAGAGGCGAGTTCATCCCTGACGACCCTGCGCAGCGTTTGTTCATTCATCTCATTCACCATTTTGTACGCAATATGCATAACATATTTTTACTGTATGCGTTTTGGCGTTTAAAAATATCAAACCTTACAAAATAAGGGAATTTTGGATAGATAGACGCCTCGCGCTTTTCTTACCGAATTTCCGTCGTTTTTTCTTAATGCCGAAGATAAAATATTGATATTCATATAAATAACTCGCCAACTTTTTTAATTTATCTTTTTCATCCCTTCATTTTTATCTATTGACGGCAACTTTGCGAAAGAAAAAAATAATTATCTTCTTGCAATAATACGCAAGTTGCGTATTATGTGGTTAAAGGAGGTTGAAATCATGAGAAAAAACACGATTGGCATAAGAAATTTATTTAGTGCCGGCATCAGTTGTGTGCTTGCAAAACGCTATGAAGGTCAACAAAAAATTCTTGCGGTAAAGCTTGGTATGTCCCCGGGAAGCCTCAATGACTACATTAAAGGCAGGCGCGAGGGGGATGAAGGAACCAGGAGAAAAATTACCGACTACCTTGGCGTGAAATACGATGGTGTGTTCGAGCTTGGCCAAAAAGTGATTGAACTCTCGGAGAAAATGGCATCAAAGGGTGCCCCCAATATCAAACAGGTTATAAAGGAAGTCGATTTTGAGGATGAGCTTGATGCTATTACAATAGGCACAAACGATCCTGCACCTGGGTTTGGCCTGGTGCCGAAATACAAGTCACACCTCTTAGACTTTCATGGAACGCTCAAAGACAGTGATCTGACTGAGGCTAATTTCGCCTTTCGAAAAGACTGGATCATGCGAAAAGACTCAAACGGTCTTGCCATGTTTGATGTTTATGATGATTCGATGGCGCCTTTCATCAGCGGCGGGGATATCGTGTTGGTAGATCTGTCAGAAAATGAGCCAGGGGTGGTTATTGATGGTAAAGCCTATGCCATGTGTGAAGAAGGGACCGTTAAAGTAAGAAGACTCGCCAGGCAAGGCGGAAAATTAATCATTAGATCTCAGGATAGAGATAATTTTCCTGATTATGAGGTTGGAGAAGATTTCTCCATAATTGGCCGGATTATTTGGGTTGGCCATGAGGTCAAATGAACCTCTCGCAGTATCCAATTAATTTACTGCTATTATTCTAAACTAGACGCACAATGTAATTTCATGAAATTTACAAACAAACAGGGTCAGTACCTGGCGTTTATCAACTGCTACACCAAAATTAATGGTAAGCCGCCAGCCGAGCGTGACATGCAGCAGTATTTCCGAGTTACAGCCCCATCTATTCACCAGATGGTCTTGACGCTAGAGAAAAAAGGACTGATTAGCCGTGTTCCAGGGCAAGCACGCTCAATTAATATACTCATTTCAAAAGAAGATATTCCACAACTTGACTGAACAAAAAAGGCATCTCAAAAAAAAGATGGTCTGGAGTAAGGTAAACCTCAGCGCTTTTTCCTTACTTTGTAACCTCACAGCAATAAGGTCAAATAGAGATAATGGTAGGATATCCAGAGCTTCGATGTGGCAATGTTAATAGTAGGTTGAGCGGTGCTCTGGTGGTTGGCACATCCAGCTCTAGCGAAAGTTTTTAGCCCCTAAACCTGTTGAGTTACAGATTGCGTCGACTACAATTTCTTGAGAAAACGGTGAAAAGAAAATAGGTTACCGAGTGTGAACGGATGAAGGGAGAAATTAGCAGAAAAATTAGGGCAAGCTTACAAAGCGATGACCTATCACCTATTGAGAGTCTATAGGTTGGTGATCCTGAACTTTTCCAATAGGCTGACCAGTTCCTGTACAGATCTCTGCCGATGGGCTCGAAATGCGCTGCGGACCGCATCAACATTACCCTCACGAATGTACTCCAGTATCTCCCGGTGCTCCTTGTTGGATTTCATCGGCTTTTCCCGTAATCGAAGGGTTACAATGCGCGCCCGGTGGACCTGGTCGTTGAGGGCCAGGACGAATTCCCGAAGCCGTCGGTTGCCATGAAGGTCGAGCATGTGGTGATGAAAGCGATCGTCCGCATCGGCCCAGGCGTCCAGGTTATCTTGCGCGAGCGCTGCCTCCATATCTGTGGCAGCCTCTTCGAGCGGGCGCAGTTCAGCTTCTGATGGATTTTTGGCAGCAATATTAGCGGCAACCTCAGGTTCCAGGAACGTGAGGATCTCGTAGATCTCCTTCATGTCGTCGACATTGATTGGCAGGACGCGGGCACCTCTGCGCGGGATGAGCTCAACCAGTCCCTCGGATTCCAAACGAATGAGTGCTTCCCGTACCGGTGTTCTGCTCATTCCAAGGCGTAATGCGATCTCGGGTTCAGTGGCCTGAAAACCTGGTGGTATCCGGTTTGTGCGGATTTCACTCTTCAAGCGCATATAAGCGTCCTCGACGCGTGTCATTTTATCGGTCTCCGGCATCAGAAAACTCCTTTCCCATCCCAAAAATGATTACTCGTATAACACAGTACCCGCTTGATACGGGTATCGTCAAACACTTTAATGTATACATTGACACATTCATAAAAAAATGTTCTTCTCACCCTAACCAATGAACGTCTGATTGTAAAACAAGAAACCCGCAGTAAGCGGGAAGGAGGCTAGTATGAAAACTATTCTGTTGGCTTGTTGTACAGCGTTCGCACTCATGTTCGCTTCGGCAGCAAATTCTGAAACTGTGTGGAAAGTGGCGACAGCTCTGCAATCCGGGGCTTATGAGTATCAGTATATGACGGAAGAATGGGGTAAGCGTCTCAAGGCAATGACGGGTGGAGAGCTATCTTTTGAGTTCTATCCGCTCAATGCTATTGTAGACCGAAAAGAGACACCGGAAGCGGTCATGGCTGGTGTGCTCAGTGCTGAAATAGTGTCAGTTTCCTATTTCACCGGTCGTAATCCAGCCTTTGCAATCCTGGGAGACTTGATTGCCGGGTACGACTCGGTTGATCAGGTTCAAACGTTCTGTCGTTACGGTGGCGGGCGTGAGGTCCTCCAGGCCCTCTGGGACGTGACACTCCCGGGAGCACTCCATGTTGTTGGTTGCGGAGCAGTGGCCAAAGAAGCACTGGTGGCCAAGGTGCCCATTAAGGGCGTTGATGATTTTAAAGGCGTCAAGATTCGATCACCAGGAGGACTCGCAGCAACGGTGTTTAAATCCGCCGGTGCAGCACCTGTATCAATGTCTCTCAGTGACGTCTTTACTGCCCTGGAAAAGGGCGTCATCGATGCATCAGACGCATCAGCCTACATCAATAATTCGACGAGCGGATTCCATCAAATAGCCAAGTATCCGATTTACCCGGGCATTCATTCGATGGCGGTCAGGCAGTTCACGGTCAACAAAGGAATATGGGATAAGCTGACCGACGACCAAAAACTGACGCTTGAGACCTGGTTCTATGCCGCCTATGATGACGTACGTCGGCAGCTCGAGTTGCAGGACAAAGGACAGGTTGCCAAAGATAAGGCCGGTGGTGATATCACGATCATTGATTGGCCGCAGGAAGAGCGTGATAAATTCCGTAAATTGGCTTCTGCGGCCTGGGAAGAAACCGCAGCAAAATCTCCAGAAGCTCGTGCCGCCCTCGATGCACACTACAAGTATATGAAGACGATCGGTCTTTTGGAGTAAGACGTACAAAATGATAATGGATCGGCCGGCGGGCTTCTGCTCGCTGGTCGATCATATCGGTTGAGAGGAACGGCTATGCATCGTTTCGTAGAGAGCGTCGGCAAGCTGAGCGTCTTTCTTGGCAAGATGTGCGGGGTCTTTTACTTCGCCGCAATTTTGCTTTCCGTCTATGAGGTATTCATGCGTTATGCCTTCAATGCCCCTACCTCCTGGACCTCTGAAACGATCATGATGATGGTTGCCACCGCCTGGCTCCTGTGTGTTGGCGCGGTAACCCAGCAGCGACGACACATTACCGTGACGTCCATGGAGCTAATGCTTGGCGAGAAGCTTTGGAATCGACTATCCAAGGTTGCAATCCTGATTTCAATGGTGGGGGTAACAGGGCTCATCATCATGGTCTGGGATCCGATGATAAAGGTTTTACAGCATCCTCAGACTACCGGCAGTGCGTTCGATCCGCCCTCCCCCACCTACTACAAAACGCTGTTTGTCGTGGCTGGTTTCTTATATCTTCTGCAGCTCACCGCCAACCTGTTCACCCCGTCGAAGAATTCACAGGAACCTGCTGAGACTGGAGCCAAATGATGGGCATCGAACTCGGTATTGGCGCCATTACGCTGGCGATTGTCCTGTCGCTCTTTTTTCTTATGGCCATCGGTGTTCCGCTCGGGGCTTCGACGCTTCTGATCTCGGTCACGACCGCTTATCTTGCCTTTGGTGAGAATGGTTTCATCCTGGTGAGTTCGGCTGTCGGGAAGGTGATGGACAAGTATGCCCTTATCGCCGTCCCGTTTTTCGTCTTCATGGCCAACATCATGGAGCGGTCCGGCGTCGCCAAGGAATTATTCAATTCGATGGCTATCCTCGGCGGTCAACTGCGCGGCGGGGTTGCAGTGCAGACATGCATTGTTTCCGTCATTTTGGCTGCCATGTCCGGAATTGTCGGTGGCGAAGTCGTGCTGCTCGGTTTGATAGCACTACCGCAACTCTTTCGACTCGGCTACGATCGAAAGATATCTATCGGTGTCATAACCTCTTCCGGAGCGCTTGCGACCCTGATCCCGCCGAGTATCGTATTGATCGTGTACGGTGCCGAGGCAAACGTATCTATCAGGGACCTTTTTACAGCCGGGATACTGCCCGGAATTCTGCTGGCATCTCTTTATATTATCTATGTCCTTATCCGGGTGCGGTTGAACCCGGCTTTGGGACCGGTCTATGATGCACCGGAAGCAAAATTGCCCTTGTTAAAGAGAATCGCGTTTCTTAAAGGGTTGATCCTGCCCTTTCTTCTTATTTTCGGGGTGCTGGGTTCGATCTATGGGGGTATTGCCACCGTTACGGAATCCGCTGCCATTGGTGCGGTCGGCTCACTGATTGTTGCTGCAGCCCGGCGTGAGCTAACGATCAAGAGTATCCGTGAAGCACTCTGGTCGACAATGCTCACCGCAGGGTCTCTTCTCTGGCTTATCATCGGAGCTGTCAGCCTTGTCGGTATTTACAATATCCTCGGCGGCACACGTTTTCTGGGGGGCCTCCTCACCGCCATCGAGCTTCCGCCAATCGGTATTATCATTATCATGATGATGATCATCTTCTTCCTGGGAACGTTCCTGGAGTGGATTGCAATCGTGTTCATCACCGTTCCGGTTTTCGCCCCGGTCGTGGCCCAACTCGGTTACGATCCGGTGTGGTTTGGAATTCTCTTCGCGATGAACATTCAGATATACATGCTCTCACCGCCCTTCGGCCCTGCCTGTTTCTACCTTAAATCTGTGGCTCCCAAGGACGTGACTCTGCAGGAAATATTTATTTCGATTTTACCGTTCATTTGTCTGCAAATCATCGGTTTGGCGCTAGTCATGGCCTTTCCGCAAATAGCGCTCTGGTTACCTAATCTTGGAGGGTAGCAACTAAGATGGATAAAAGAGAAGACGATTACGAAGTTTACGATTTTGGCTGGTGGCCCGAGATCGTCGGAGTCATCGGTGTAATTCTACTGGTCTGGTACCTGATTACGTTCGCTCGGGGAAGCCTGTGATCTTTATACTTGCAGGTGTAGCATCTCAGAGCAGAATTTTATTCTTGTATCGGCCATACAAAGAGGTCGAAAGCTCCAAAAGACTATGTGTCGTCATCGGACCTGGAAAACCTCTCCTGCAATAGCTGCAGCGTTTACTTCTGCCTGGCTGGAGCCAAACCTGTCGGGGTGTACAATCGTGCAAAAGTCAGATCGTGTTCAAGGAGAGATGTGACGGAAACAATAGTGCTGAGCCCTGCCGCACACGAAGGTCTCGGCGTTCTCGAGAAGCTTATGATTCATAATTTCAGATATATGACAGGATAATCATGATGAGCGACGAAAGAGTTCTAGAAATTGCGGTTTTGCCGGGCGACGGAATCGGTCATGAATTACTGGAGGCATGCCTCCAGGTCCTTGATGAACTGCAGAAATCCATGGACGGTGTCAGGCTTTCCTATACCCATATCAGGGCTGGGGCTGAATTCTACCAGGAAACGGGCAAGGACATAACAGGCGAGGATTTTGAACGGGCCCGTGCTGCAGATGCCATCCTGCTCGGAGCAATGGGACATCCCGATATCCGCTATCCGGACGGCACCGAGATTGCCCCACACCTGACCATGCGGACTGAATTTGACATCTTTGCCAGTATACGGCCGGTGAAAGCATATCCCAACATACCTCGCCCCTTGGCTGACCCGCGCTCTGCGGATATCGACCTGGTAATCATACGTGAATGCTCGGAAGGGCTTTTCTACCTGCGGCATGAGGGGAAAATCACCGATGATAAAGAGGCGCGAGACACCCTCGTGATGACCCGGAAAGGCTGTGAGAGACTGTTCGATTTCGCCTTCAACCTGTCCCGGCAGAGAAAAGAGAAAGGCGGCAAGGGAATGGTGAGTTGCGTAGATAAATCAAATGTGCTGCGCTCTTATGCATTTTTCAGGAAAGTCTTCGCTGAACGGGCCGAGCTCTATCCTGATATCATCGCGGATTATCGATATGTCGATGCCATGGCCCTCGACCTTATCAGGAAACCGTGGGACTATGACGTACTGGTGGCGGAAAACATGTTCGCAGATATCCTGTCTGACCAGGGTGGGGGGATTATCGGTGGTATGGGTATGGCTTCATGTGCTGAACTTGGCTACAATCACGGTATCTTCCAGCCGGCGCACGGATCCGCACCGGACATCGCGGGCCAGGACAAGGCCAACCCCATAGCCACGTTTCTCTCCGCGGCGATGATGCTGCGCTGGCTCGGCACACAACATGACCTGGAATCCTGCACAGAAGCAGCTGCGAAGCTCGAGAAGGGCATCGAGTCGGGCTTTGCCTATAACAGAATACGGCCAATGGAATTCGGCGGGCCCGACGGGACGAAATCCGTACGTGATACAGTACTCAGCCTCCTGGATAATGAGGGCCATTTTAGAGAGAAATAAATCGACGAAATTTACCTTGTTCTTGATAGCCTATCAGGCTTGGTCTAGTCCGGTTGTAAAGGTATGTATTGGCAAGGTTAACCATTCAATAATATGTGAAATTTTATATAATTCCTGTATCTCTCCAGCTTTTTGGTAGCAAATCGTCCAGCCCCTATCAATCGGTAACCTCACAGGAACCATCTAAAGCTGAAGGAAAAATCAGGATTGATTACCTTCCATTTGGCAATATTAAGGCCAACGCTGAGTCGCTGCGAATACACTATCAGGAAGAAGCTCTAGATTTACATTTTCTGACAATCTAGAGGTGTTCGGTTGTAATTTCAACTGCCGGTTGGAATCAATCGGCAGTTTTTCTATGAAATGAAAATGCTCCATTGGCTTGGTGGGTGGGCCAGATCTCAACAGTGGTCACGGTCACGTGTTCGGGTTGGTTGACTACCCACCAGATGGCCTCCGCGATATCCTCTGCCGTAAGAGGGGTCATACCCTTGTAGGGGGCATCACTTTTAGCCTCGTCCCTGTCGAATCTCACTTGCTGGAACTCGGTGCGGGTAAGCCCTGGCTCGATGCAAGACACCCGGACCATTGTACCCAGCAGGTCAGCCTTTAGATTCTGGGTAAAATGTTTAACAAAGGCCTTGGTGGCGCCGTACACGTTACCGGTCTTGTAAATGTATTCCCCGGCGATGGAGCCCAGGTTAACTATGAAGCCTTGATTTTTAGCCACCATACTGGGCAACACCGCACGGGTGCAGTAGAGCAGGCCGCTGATATTGGTTTGGATCATAACATCCCAGTCATCTAGCTTGGCCTCTTGGGCCAGGTCCAGGCCTTTGCCAAGCCCGGCGCTGTTGACCAGAACATCGATATCCGCAAATTCCGGTGGCAGGGTCGTGAAGGCAGCAGCTACGGCATCCCGGTCACACACATCAAAGGCTGCTGGATAGAAAACATCGCCCAACTCGTTTTGAAGGGCCTCAAGTCGGTCAAGTCGACGAGCTACACCCACCACGCGCCAGCCATGTGTGGCAAAACGTTTAGCCGCGGTATGGCCAATGCCGGCGGAAGCGCCGGTAATGCAAATGACACCAGTCATAGGACGACTCCTTGGTTGCAGATTTACTTTCTCGCAAACTCATTGAAAGTGTTAGGAACGAGCGACATACTAAATGGAAGACTCTACATAATAGTCAGAAGAAAGTAAAGCCAGGGTACTACAATAACCAACGCCCCTGTTGTGATCAGCCAGCACGAATTTACCAGATCCA
>NODE-465-length-14407-cov-6.14799_pt1 | contig 14407 bp, 13 predicted proteins | sample MGYA00139097_ERZ477577 | MGnify/ENA metagenome assembly ERZ477577 | reverse complement strand
GTCCTCCTTTTTCTTTTGTTGAAAAAACAGGATGTTAATGACCGAATTATAACATCTTATTCCACGGTCTTATTTACCGTATACTCAGGATGAAGCTTTAACTTTCTTGTCACCAATATCAACAAGATTACCCCTGTGAATCTCAAGTCATCTTGACTCGATAGTAGTTCATTACCGTGGAGAACTCTCCTTTATTCTGGCATGATAGATGGGGGATGGTCAGGAAGAACACCGAATATCAACAATAGAATAGCTCTAACAATCAAAATGGTGGCGACAACAACTTCCGAGCTCTGTACTAGTCAGGTCATCTTTTTTTTAAGACAGACTATGTAATATTTCTACAACTGGTGCTTATTTTAGAGAATCCTTCCGCTAAAATATCAGTATCAGTTTGCGACATCACGAAAGATAAGTCATCACTGAATTTTTCCAATAATTTCAACCCTGCGTGGAGACCGAAAAACTTCCCATGTTTTTTACAGCTAGCAGCTACATGTGCTATTGCATCAAGTTCAATAGGATTCATTAAATCTCCCGGAATCCCAAGTGATATTGATAGATCATTCGGACCAATTAATAAAACATCAATACCTTCTAAAGCTGCAATCTGATCGGAATTATCAACTGCGAGTTTTGTCTCAATCTGTGCAATGGAGATTATTTTTCGATTTGCGGCCTCCATTATTTCCTGATGTTTACCTCCTCCCACATAATCGGTGGGCGCACATCCTGATCCATATCCACGTTCTCCTATTGGAGAATACTTTGACCACCGGACTATCTCTTCAGCCTGTTTAACTGTATCGGTCATCGGTACCATAGCCCCAATAGCACCACAGTCCAGGGCTCTGGAAATATGATCTCTAGAAAGTTGAGGTACTCTCAATAAGCCGCTTAGGGCAATAGCATTTCCCATTATGAACATATCGTGAAGTGACTCATATGAATAATTACTATGCTCACAGTCAAACATCACATAGTCAAGAGATGCATTTTTAGCCAAATAGCATATCGCTGGATTCCGGGAAACTCTTAACATTGTTCCGTAGACTTTCTGTCCAGCTTTCATTTTCTCTTTAAGTACCATAATATTTCTCCTGTATTCCCCTTTCGTTTAACTTTCTATATATTAAAATGACTAGAACGAGGTAGCTTGTATTTTTGTGAGAAATCTTCAGATTTTATATTAAAAACATGCACTCGGGGCTTATCAATTTTTCGTTATTTTTAAATTAAATCGACATAATCTATGATAGAGGCAATCAATACAACCAATCCTAATTTTTATTGGCACTAAATTGAGTTAACTCGCAAAGACTTTTCATGAACTCTCTGCAGTCACCTCGATGATCGACCGGACATTATATCCAGGCAAAAATAACATTTCCAGCGGGCAGAGATTAAGATCAGCGACGCCCCCAAATTTCAGTATTGTACTGACCTGAAAAAACTTTTCTAACAAAAGACCCTATCACGTGGAGGATTATTTTGATAAGCATATTTTGGAGAATTTGATTAATAGTACAATTTGTCAGGTATCAATGTTGTTGAATCTCGGCATCGGAATCCGACGAAATGCCCCAAAAACTTAAATGCTCAACCCTTAAAGACCAGGCCGAGAAAAAGGTCAGGGGAATTATTCAATCTTGCCCGATTGCACCTGGTAAACGAGGGACTTTTCACTCATGTACCAAACCGGGGCATTCAGATGGCCAGTATGACCGTGGGTATGATCCATGGTCTCTACCATTGCAAGAAGGATTGGCAAGCAGCCTAGTAGCCTAAAGCAAGGGATTCGATGCCCCAAGGGTCTTGCAGACATTTTCAAACGGTCCATGAGGTAGATTTACAGTTACCACTACTCACAGACGTGATGAATATTCTGCAGTCCTTGTAAGTGAGTGTCAAGTAGTGAATGGTTGCCAACGGCTTGATCTATAACTACGAAGCAATGGCTATAGTGTGAGTATCTCGAAAATTTTAGTTAATATCTCTTGTCTGGTATTCATTTCGTTATGCAGAGTCAGCAACAAGCTAAGTGCCGAAATATTACGTTTGATCAGTAAATGACCTGACATATAGCTACCAAATAAACTGAATCATTGGAGGGGATGCCTATGATTGATAACGTTGTACTCGTAACTGTAGCACGAACAACAACTAAAAATCCTAGAGACACACCATGGCAAACTGTCGATCGGTAAGGTTGGAGATCACTTAGATTTCGCAAGTCATCGAGTAGTTAAGCGTTAAGGTAGTATGAAATAACAGGCCTGAGAACTGTGGACCAGCCGTTTCAATCAGAGACACTAAAACCAAATCAGAAGGGAGGAAGAGTATGAGACCAACAAAAAGATTCTATATTAGACGAATTCTCCGAAAAGGAGGACTGATGGCTACCGCTCTTACCCTATTATTAGTGGGTAATGTTATTGCACAAGACGTCACGATCGTTCTGAATGAAGAGCCCGCCAATCTAGATCCGTGCGAAGTAGCATCGGACTTCATTGGGCGTGTCGCCCTTGGGAATATCTTTGAGGCTTTGACCCGCCGAGACGTGACTACCGGTGAGCTATTACCAGCCCTCTCCACGTCGTGGGAAGAAGGCGATGGTAACTCTTGGACGTTCACCCTGCGTGAAGGCGTCAAGTTTCACGACGGCAGTGCAATGGACGCCGACGCCGTCAAACACGCTATGGATCGGACACTAGATGACGCGCTCACCTGCGAATCGCGCACGAAGTTCTTTAGCGGCAACGAGTTTACGGTGGAAACTATCGGGAGTGACAAGATAAAGGTGACTACCAAGGTACGAGACCCCATTCTGCCGCTTAAGATGTCCAATATGATGATTGGTGCGCCCTCCATGACAATGGGAAAGGCTGTGCGTACAGCACCGGGGACCGGCCCGTACGCGCTGGATAAATGGGAAACCGGTCAATACATCGCCCTTGTTAAGTTCGCCGACTACTGGGGGCCGAATGACGGCGTCGACAGCGGCAAATATGTCTGGCGGGCGGAATCCTCGGTTCGCGCTGCCATGGTGAAGCAGGGCGAGGCAGACTTTGCCCCGTCCATCGCAGAACAAGATGCCACCGAAGATATTGCGGTCGGCTATCCGAACGCGGAAACAATTCGGCTCAACCTGGACAACCTTATGCCGCCGACGAACGATAAGCGCGTCCGCCTGGCTATCAACCTTGCGCTTGACCGAGATGCGATGCTTGGCACTATTGTCCCGTCCAGCGCTCAGAAGGCAACACAGCTCTTTCTGCCCTCCATCGCCGGGTGGAGTGAGAACGTCACCATGTATCCCTACGATCCGGAAAAGGCCAAAGCATTAATCGCCGAAGCCAAGGCGGACGGTGTACCGGTTGACACGGAGATTCAACTTGCGGGACGCATTGGCCACTTTCCGAACGTGCAGGAATATCATGAGGCAGTTGCCATCATGCTCAACGAGATCGGCCTAAACGTTAAGCTCGAATGGTATGAGGCCGCAGTTAAAAATAAGATGCAGGTGAAGCCCTTCGATCCTAATCGCCGGCCGCAGATGTTTGTCGACCAGCATGACAACACCGCGGGTGACCCCGTCTTCACCATTCCAAGCCGTTGGCGTTCTGATGGTTCTCAAGCAAAAATCAGTGATCCTAAGCTAGATGCCATGATTGACGATGCGATCGCATCGACCGGTGCCGAACGTATAGCTAAGTGGAAGGCTGCCTCGGAATATATCGATCGAGAAATCCTGCCCGATGCAATTATGTTCCATATGGTCGGTTTCGCCGCACTTGGACCTCGGGTTAATTATAAACCGAATATGACGACGAACAGCTCGGTAAAGCTGTCCGACTTCTCATTAAAATAGCAGGCTGAAATCAAAATTCCGCCGGCCCTCAAATGGTCGGCGGAATTTACCACTGAAAGACGCAGCCGATGATCTTCCAATTTCTTACCCGACGACTTTTCTTCTCCATAGTTGCTCTTTTCGCGCTGCTTATCCTCGTTTTTCTTATGGCCCGCCTTACTGGTGACCCCGCATATCTCTATCTGCCTGACACTGCTACAGAAGAAATGCGTGCTCAGTTTCGCGAAGTGCAAGGCTTCAACGACCCCATCCTTGCACAACTTGGTCACTACATCTGGAACGCGATGCAGCTCGATTTCGGCATGTCAATGCGCCGTAATATTCCCGCTATGGAAGCCGTTGCTTTAGCCTTTCCCTGGACGCTGCGGTTGGCTGGGATCACAGTTGTGCTGTCCATGATCGTTGCGATGATCGTCGGCCCCCTCGCGGCTTACAAGCCCGGATCATTCTTTGACCGGCTTGCCAGTGTACTATCGCTTGCGGCTGCGAGCATGCCGGATTTCTGGTTAGCTATCACAGCCATTCTTGTTTTTGCGGTGTCGCTGGGTGTACTGCCGACTTCCGGTATAGGAGGTCCAGAGTATTGGATACTGCCGGTTGGCGTATTGATGTTCCGCATTACTGGTACGACAACCCAGGTAGTGCGCGGTTCCATGATTTCAAGCCTGGCTGCACCTTACGTAAAGGCGGCCAAGGCCAAGGGGATGCCAGACAAGCGAATAATTTTCGTTCATGCGCTTCGGAATTCAGTCATTGCTGCGGTAACCGTAGCAGGCGATCAGACCCGCGGCCTCATCAACGGCGCGGTAATTGTAGAAACGGTTTTTGGTTGGCCGGGGATTGGTAAGCTGATGATAGATGCTATTTCGCAGCGCGATTTTGCTGTATTGCAAGCATCTGTGCTTGCGACCGCAGCGGCAATCTTCTTGCTGAACATCATACTTGATCTTATTTACACCTTTCTCGATCCGAGGATCGATGTCCAATGAATGGGAGGCTTGTGAAAATAAGCGAAATGCTGCGGGGGGATTTCTTCGCTCTATCTGCGTTTATCTTCTTAATTGTTCTGCTGTTCGGAGCTACTTTTGGCCCCTCGCTAATCGAGGGCTCTGATGTCAGCATGAATTTGCGAATGCGTAATGCACCACCTTTTCAAATTGACAACGGTTTCGGTTATATTCTGGGAGCCGATTCCCTCGGTAGACCGATTCTTCCCCGCATCCTCTATGGTGCACGCACGACGTTAGCAATTTCCCTAAGCGTCGTCATTCTGTCAATGGCCTTTGGTTCAACACTCGGTATCGTCGCTGGTTATTATGGCAAGCGCTTTGATAACATTATTATGCGGGGCGCCGATCTCGTCATGAGTTTCCCGTCCCTGCTGCTGGCCGTCATCGTTCTCTACGTCCTCAAACCCTTCGTCTTCAATGTTGTCATAGTGCTGACAATCACCCGTATTCCCGTCTATGTCAGAGTTGCGCGGGCCGAAGTGCTAGAGGTCAAACAGAGATTATTTGTAGAATCTGCATTTTCAATGGGAGCCACTGATTTTCGTATTCTACGACTCCACATTACTCCGATAATCTTACCGACTCTTCTGACTGTCGCCTCACTTGACCTGGCCAATGTCATGCTCGCGGAATCTTCACTAAGCTTCCTCGGGATCGGTGTTCAACCGCCGGGAATCACCTGGGGATTGATGGTTGCCGATGGTCGTAATTACCTAACGACCGCCTGGTGGCTTTCATTCTGGCCCGGCGCAGCAATTTTGTTGACGGCGCTTTCTGCTAATCTCCTTTCGAATTGGATGCGTATTGTAATGGATCCTAAACTCAGTTGGCGACTTGAGCGAATTCGTACTGCCAAAAAGACGAGAGCGGGAGCAACTGAATGAGTTCTGGGAGCGGTGAAATTGGGGATATTCTGCTGTCGGTGTGCGATTTACATGTAGAATTCCAAACCGGTAGCTCTGTGGTCAATGCGGTGAATGGGGTCACGTTCGACGTCCGCAATGGCGAAACTTTGGCTGTGCTGGGGGAAAGCGGTTCCGGCAAGAGCATTACATTTGAGGCAATACTGGGAATCCTGGACTCACCGCCAGGCAAAGTCACTGGCGGTAAAGCGGTGTTCGAAGGTAATAATCTATTCGAACTTTCTCGCAGCCAACGCCGCGCAATTTGTGGCAACCGCATTGGGATGATCTTTCAGGACCCGCTTTCAGCGCTTAATCCGGTCTATACGGCAGGTTGGCAAATTGCAGAAATGTTCAGAGTACATCGTGGGCTCTCGGCAGCAGATGCCAACCAGCGTGCGGTCGATCTACTGAAATTGGTTGGCATGCCGGATGCAGAACGCCGAGCTAAAAGCTACCCTCACGAGTTCTCTGGGGGCATGCGTCAGCGACTGATAATAGCCATGGCACTGGCAGTCGACCCACTGCTAGTTATAGCCGATGAACCGACCACCGCCCTGGACGTGACGGTGGAAGCACAGATCCTGGCACTATTGAAATCTCTGCAGAATCAAAACGGCATTGGCCTTGTGATAATAACGCATTCAATGGGCGTGGTCGCAGAGATAGCCGACCGGGTTTGTGTTATGTATGCTGGCCGGATAGTGGAAATCGCTGACGTCAGAGCAATCTTTGCAGAAACCGCGCACCCCTACACACTCGGACTGCTTAATTCAAACCCAAGTAGTATGAGCGGCGATCGCCTGACACCAATTGTAGGTCAGCCGCCTGATTTGGCTTCAATTCCACCAGGGTGTCCGTTTCATCCCCGTTGCACACTCGCCAAGGACAAATGCCGAACCGAGGAGCCAGAACTACAGCAAGGACCGTCACAATTCCATAGTGTCGCCTGTCATTTCTTCATGGAAGTAGTCGCAGATCGCGAGCGGGAGGTGTCTCAATGAACACCTCAGTGCAAAAGCAAGGCGGAGAGATACTCAGGGTTAGCGATCTGGAAATGTACTTCCCGATCCATGGTGGTTTGATATCACATGAAATAGGGCGTGTGCATGCCGTTAATGGAGTAAGCTTCGGTATCTCAAAAGCTGAGACGCTGAGTATTGTCGGCGAAAGCGGCTGTGGCAAGTCAACGGTCGGGCGAACAATTATGAAGCTCGTTGAGCCCACCGGCGGAACGATAGTGTCGATGGGTAAGGACATCACGCATCTATCTCGACATGAGATGCGGCGGCACCGGCGAAACATTCAGATGGTTTTCCAGGATCCTTATACTTCGCTTAACCCACGTATGATGGCGGAAGAAATCGTTGCTGAACCGATTCGAATCCACAAAACGATGCCGGAAACCGAGGTTGGGCAGCATGTCGCGAGTCTGTTCGACAAAGTAGGTCTCCCACGCGGGGGAATGCAGAAATTCGCCCATGAATTCTCCGGCGGCCAGCGTCAGAGAATCGCTATTGCTAGAGCGCTGGCTCTCAGCCCTCAGCTCATCATCTGCGATGAGGCAGTTTCCGCTCTGGACGTCTCCATTCAAGCCCAAGTTCTTAATTTGCTTATGGACCTGCAAGCCGATCTCGGGCTGGCCTATCTGTTCATTACACACGATTTGTCGGTGGTGGAATATCTCAGCCACCGTGTTGCTGTCATGTATCTCGGCCGGATTGTGGAAATTGCCGACACCAAAACCATTTTCTCCAATCCGCAGCATCCTTATACAAAAGCGTTGATCTCTGTGTCACCCCTTCCAGACCCCGATGCCGACCGAAGCAGACGTATTATTTTGTCAGGCGAAGTTCCAAGTCCCATAAACCCGCCAAGTGGCTGCCATTTCCGAACACGTTGTCCAGTGGTAATGGATATCTGCCAGGAAGAATTTCCGCAGACCCGGAAACTCGGTGATGGTCATAAGGCGGCTTGTCATAAGATAGTCGACGAAGTTGCATAGTTTATGGTCGAAATGACATTGTAAACGTGCCAAACGCATATTCGTTGCGGCCAGGAGCCCCTCGATGATGCGCGGCTCACTTTTAGTCAGGTAGACAAGTAGGACCATAATAGAACAATGTCCCATAAATTCGACAAACCAACGCTTGCCATTATATTGATGATGATTGTTGCACTGCTTACCGCTATGGACGCCACCATCGTACGTCTCCTAGCTAATCAGGTGCATCCTTTCGTCATCGGTTTCTTCCGTTCTCTATTTGGTCTACTCGCTGTCTTGCCTTTGATTATACGCCGAGTCGATCTTACAAGATCGCCTTATCGCTGGCTGCATGCGATTCGGGCCGGTATGAAACTGCTTGCACTGGTATCATTTTTTGTGGCTTTCGCGAATGCACCGTTGGCTGAGGTTACTGCCATCTCATTTACAGCACCGATCTTCCTTACCTTGGGTGGCTGGCTATTGTTGCGAGAACGCATGGTAATCAGTCATGCACTGGCCTTGCTAGTAGGTTTTGGCGGCATTTTGCTTCTCATACAACCAGGTAGCGGCAGTGTCTCTATTCCCCTGCTTTTTGCCGTCGCCGGTGCGTTAATCACAGCATCAATTCAGCTGATTTTAAAGCGCATGTCGGTTCACGACACAACAGAACGCCTGGTTGCCTGGAACTTACTGACCATGGTTCCGATAGCGTTTTTGCCCGCCATCATTTTCTGGACCACACCAACATTGGCACAACTCACTTTGCTGATCGTTCAGGGACTGCTCGGAGCGTTAAATATGACGCTGGTAACACGAGCGCTATCGATGGCCGGTGTCTCAGTGATCGCGCCGTTGGATTTTCTTCGTCTGCCGGTGGTAGCAGCACTAGCTTACTTTATGTTTGGAGAGATACCTGAGGCAACCACCTGGATCGGAGCAGCAATCATCTTATGTGCGACCCTATTGGTAGCTGGCAGCGCACGCTTTATTTGTCGTGAACAAACCGATCTACAATGAAGAGCTTAGAGAAGAGTCGGTGACCAGCTCGATCCAATTCACTTGTTGGACAACTCAAACTTAGTAGATGACCTAACCATCGTTTCTGGAAACATTAGTTAATTGTGAAACCGCTTAACACTAGCCTAGCTAATGTTTCTGTAGTAGCCAACTACGATTAATATTAAACAATTTATGCATGTTATAAGTGCACTTGTATCCTTAATTTTTTTATTTTTTAATCGAGGAAGAGATGGGGATTAACACCTTGCGGTGGCTAGGCAACGAGGCTGCTCTGCATAATCTTTTAGTTTTGCTGTCAATGCCGCTGTTATTATTTATTGTTGCCGTTTGTATAGTGGTACTTTCTTTTGGTGCCGATTGGATGATTGAAGGGGTTGTCAGCCTGGCAGTTAGAACCGGTTTTCCGACCATCGTCATTGGTGCAACCATCATTTCATTGGGAACGACCATGCCGGAGGCCTTTGTATCAGTCATGGCTGCCTACATGGGAAACCCTGGTCTGGCGCTGGGTAACGGAGTCGGTTCCATCATCGCCGACACAGGATTGATCTTCGGTCTCACCTGTTTGCTTGCGACCCTACCGGTGAACAAGTTCATACTAAACCGAACCGGCTGGATTCAGGTAGGTTCAGCAGTTCTTCTTGTCTTGCTGTCGTTGCTTGCGCTGGCTGTCGCTCCGGAAGGTTCTCTCCCTAAACTTCAACGATGGATGGGATTTTTTCTGCTTGGGCTGCTTCTATGCTACCTCTACCTAACCTATGTTTGGGCCCGCCAAAGCCATTATGAATTAACAAATATCCTGGAACCGCCTGAGCCAACAGAGGCCAAAGGACTCTGGTTATCCTGGCTCATGATAATCGGAGGTCTATTCGCCGTTATCGTTTCTGCCCGTGTTTTGGTACCTGCCGCCTCGGAGGTTGCGGTAAGATTAGGGGTTCCGGATGATGTAATTGCGGCGACTCTGGTTGCTTTCGGAACATCACTACCTGAATTGGTCACCGCCATTTCTGCGATCAGAAAAGGGCACCCAGAGATCACTATCGGAAACATTGTGGGGGCGGATGTTTTAAATGTGCTATTCGTAATCGGTGCAGCAGCAGCTGCCACCCCGCTTGAAATACCGTCCAACTTCTTTCTCTTCCATTTCCCTGCTATGCTGATCATTTTGATTTCGTTCAGGGTCTTTATTTCAATGAATAAATCTGGCTCATTTCAACGATGGCAGGGGGGGTGGCTGTTGGGAATCTATGGAGTGTATGTTTTTTTGCAATATGCTTTGAACCTTGGTACGAAGTAATAGTGCGGAGTCTCGCTTAACGAAATGTTAAAGATATTAAAAGTCATTCTTTAGATTTGTATTTTTATGGGAACAAAAAAAAATGAGTATTGCATAATAATAACATCCTTAAAGGTACTGAAATGAAATTTATCCGTGATAGAATTCTGGATGGGGAACTTATGTATTCAATCGCCGCTCAACTTGGATCGAGTCTGACGGTAGAAATGATAAGCAATGCAGGTTTTGACTGGACATGGATAGATTGTGAACATGGATCAGGAGATTACAGCGAACTTATACATCAATTACAAGTGGCACGCATGGGAAAAGCCCCAGCAATCGTGCGTATCTCCTGGAATATACCTTGGTTGTTCAAGCGAGTTTTAGACCTCGGTGCAGCTGGTATAATGGTGCCTTATGTAAATACTGCGGCAGAGGCGGAAGAAGCCGTTAACTCACTTCAATATCAACCCAAAGGAATAAGGGGAGTAGCCGGTTCACCTCCCTGCTGTGGATTTGGCCAAAAATTCGATGAATATTATTCAAATGCCAATGAGAATCTGACTCTTATGGTTCAGATAGAAACTGCTGAGGCTGTTAAGAATTCTGACGAAATTGCAGCCATACCAGGTGTTGATGTCTTATTTGTAGGCCCGATGGATCTAAGTGTTAATCTTGGGATTCCTAAAAAGTTCACGGATTCTAAACTTGAAGCATGCCTTGATACTGTCGTGGACGCTTGTAAAAAGCATGGTAAAGCTCCCGGCATCCTTACTCCTACTCTTGACTTCCTGGATGTATGGATGAAGAAAGGTTTTACAGTGTTCGTAGTCGGTTCGGATAGTCTACTACTGGCAAAAATGTTTGGCCAGATCAGTGAAAAATGCACTTCTTTGAAAATATAAAGCTATGTGGGAAGAGCTCTACGGTAATCTGACTTGCTACTGTTGTGTTTCCAGTCCTGCTATTCAGAAAGTATTTCAAGAATCCGGCTAATTTTTTCCATGGCACGTCTCTTGTAATCTTCAACATCTCGGCCACTCCAGTCGTAGAAGCCTTTGCCACTTTTTACCCCTTCCTCACCTCTGGCCACCATCTCCTGGATGTATTTTGTCGGGACCCCACTGTGATTCAATTGGGGAACCAGGTTGCGTTGAGTTGCAGCAGTAGTCGCTAACCCGCTTATATCTTTTTGTTCGATCAAGCCAGTTACGCACATCCGTGGGCCGAACATAGTCTTGCATGCGCGGTCAATATCTTCAGCCGTCACTACACCTTGTTCTATCATCGAGAAGGCTTCGTGAAGAACCGCATGCTGGAGACGGTTCACCAGGAACCCGGGTATCGGGTGCTTGATAAGAATAGTGTTCTGACCGTTGCGTTCAAGAGCCGCTGTCACACCCTGAACAACTTCGTGAGTGGTTTGTTCAACCAGAATTACCTCGACAGACGGAAACATCTCCGCCGGCTGAAAATAATGTATACCGATAAAACGATCAGGACTGCCGAGTTTACTGGCCATGTTCTGAATTGACAGGCCGGAAGTGTTGGTTGCCAGAATTGGTTTGCCGCCGTATGCCTGCTCTAGGCGGGTGAAAAGGGATTTTTTCAACTCCAGGTTTTCAGGAACTGCTTCTATTATCAGATCCGGCGGATCGGCGGGCAATTCGGCGACTATTTTGATCCCCTTGGGAATTGTCCCCTTACTGCCGGGGTCACGGCTCAACACGGTTACCTGATGTTCTCCCCGCACGAAAGACAAAGCGATACCCTGCCCCATAATGCCGTAACCGACAATCATCACATGCTTTATCATACCAACTCCTTTATCCCGGTCATTGCAGCACCCGGAAGATGATCTATCTTATCCGTCCTCAAGGCCTTGAGCGGCTGAAAAGCTCGATCGGGCAGGAGAACAGTGTGGCAACAATAAGCTCGGGCTAAAATACTAAATTGTTCCTTGTCAATCCTCCAACTGTATGTATTTATTTCCACCGGTTTTGGTGATGAAAATGTGAGAGAACTCTGAATCTTCACAGGCGCCATGCCAGTGTTTTTCCCCTTTGGGAAATAAAATGACATCTCCCACGGTCACCGTTCGCTGCTCCTGCTCAGTTGCGACGTACCCTTTCCCGGCTGTAACGATCAAAATCTGATCGCTTTCATGCATATGGAACTTGTTTCTCACACCTTTGCCGAAATTGACAATACTCATGTTATAATCGCCGCCCTCGGGAACCAGAGGCTGAACAGTGACGTCTGCTCCGGTAAAAAGCGGGCTTATATGGGGTTTCTTGTCAACATCATTCATGGTAACAACATGCATTGGCTTCCTCCTGAGTTTGTCTAGCTTTAATCAATTATTACAACCTATCCACCCCTGTCCATTCAAGGTCAGCACGGTGCGTCCTAAAAGCAAACGAGGCACACGATCGCTCAACTTCTCGGCCACCTCCTGAGCATGTAAACGGCTGGCTGATCTACTGAAAAGCCATCAGGGGGTCTTGTCTCGTATCTGAGGTGCTGCAAGAAAGTCGAAATCGCAACCCTTGTTTGCTTGAGTCACATGATCATGGAAGAGACGCAAATAGCCACGCCGTTCTTTCTCCACTTTTAGCGGAGCAAGTTCAGTTCTGCGTTGAGCAAGTTCTGTCTCGTCCACATCCAGGGTCAGCAACCTGCTCGGCACATCGAGGGTGATCGGATCACCGTTTCTGACCAGTGCCAGAGGCCCTCCGACTGCGGCTTCCGGGCAGGCATGCAAAACTATGGTGCCAAAGGCGGTACCGCTCATCCGGGCGTCGGAAATACGCACCATGTCCTTGATGCCCTGCTGAGCCAGTTTGCGCGGAATCGGGATGTAGCCAGCTTCAGGCATACCCGGCGCACCACGCGGGCCGGCGTTGCGCATGACCAGCACATCATCTGGACCGACGTCGAGGTCCGGGTCATCGATCCGGGCGGAGAGATCTTGAAGAGAGTCGAAAACCACCGCTTTGCCAGTATGCACAAGGAGGTGAGCGCTACTTGCTGACTGTTTGATAATCGCACCTTCCCCGGCAAGGTTACCGCCGAGAACAGCAATAGATCCTCCTTGATGAATCGGATTACCCATCGAGCGCACAACTTCCTGGGTATAAGGCAGAGGGAGTCGTTCAATTTCCTCGCCTAGAGTTCGACCGGTGACGGTAAGACAGTCAAGATGCAGCATCTCCTTGAGTTCGCGGAAAATCAGAGCCAGACCACCGGCTCGGTGCAGGTCATCCATGTAAAAATTGCCGGATGGCTTGAGATCGATGAGTACCGGGGTCTCACGGCCCATTTCATCAAAGGCTTGATAATCGATCTCGATACCAAGCCGACCTGCCAATGCGGCCAGATGGACGATGCCGTTGGTGGATCCACCAATCGCCAGCAGAATGCGCATTGCGTTGGCAAGCGAACTGGTCGTCAGGATCTTATCAGGTGTGAGATTTTCCCCGGCCATTGCCACCGCACGGGTGCCGGCGGCTTCAGCGTGACGCAGACGGTCGGCAAGTACCGCCGGAATGGTTGCGCCGCCGGGCAGCATCATGCCCAGCGCTTCGGTCATACAGGCGATGGTGCTCGCCGTGCCCATGACCCCGCAGGTTCCACCACTGGGAACGAGGTTGTTGGTGACCTCCTCTATTTCCTCGTCATCAACCTCACCAGCCCGGTAACTGGCCCAGAACCGCCGGCAATCGGTGCAGGCACCAACACGCACTCCACGATGACTGCCGGAAAGCATAGGGCCGGTTACCACGCAAATGGCGGGCAGGTTTACGCTCGCAGCGGCCATCAACTGCGCCGGCACGGTTTTATCGCAGCCCCCTACGAGGACTACCGTATCCATTGGCTGGGCTCGCAACATTTCCTCGGTATCCATAGCCATCAAGTTACGCAAGAACATGGAGGTCGGATAGGCGAACGATTCGTGCAGTGATATTGTCGGGAATTCAATCGGCAATCCCCCCGCAAGCAACACTCCGCGAGAAATCGCCGCAACGATCTCCGGTACGTTGGCATGGCAAGGATTGTAACCGCTATAGGTATTGGTGATGCCGATCACTGGCCGGTCCAGCGCCTCTTCAGTGTAGCCCATGGCTTTGATAAAGGCCTTGCGTAAATATAGGGAGAAGTCAGCATCTCCATAGTCTGTCAAGTTGCGCCGCATGCCGCTCTTATCTTGGCTCATGTTAGTCTGTCCTCTAGTGGTCTATGGTTAATTGCACAGTTGCCCCGATCAGATTTGCCCGGTGAGAAATGCCCGGTCCGCAGGCTTTTCATCAAACCCCAGTTGATGAAAAATTAACGCTT
>NODE-464-length-14424-cov-6.11921_pt1 | contig 14424 bp, 12 predicted proteins | sample MGYA00139097_ERZ477577 | MGnify/ENA metagenome assembly ERZ477577 | reverse complement strand
GGAATTCCCCGTTTTTCGTTACGGATAAATGTCCGCTATGACGGGAGAAAAATTGAATGGTGCTGCCCTTGAAATCTAAATGATTAAACAGCACATGAGCGGTTGCCAGTGTTGCATGCCCGCAAAGTGCAACTTCTATGGTTGGTGTAAACCATCGGATCTCATAATCGGCATCTCTTTTTACCGCAAAGGCTGTTTCCGAAAGGTTGTTTTCAGTGCCAATGTTTTGCATCATTTCATCAGTCAGCCATTGATCCAGTACACAAACGGCGGCCGGATTGCCACCAAACACCTTGTCGGTAAAAGCATCTATTTGATGTATATTTAGGTTTTTGGACATGACTCAAAGATTTAAATTTTAGTGTATTTAGTTGAGACGCTATTTTGACAGATTTCGGATTCTATTAACTTCATTTAACAGCAAAGGAAAAGCAGGATATGTCATTGCATGTCCATAACCATCAAGTTCCATAATACGTGTGTCTTTATGACCTGCTACTTTCATCATACGCATCATATAGGCATTTTCTTCATAGCGTCCCAGTAATTCCAGTTCCCTGTCTCCTGTGATCAGGAGTAGGGGTGGCGCATCCGGTCTGACGTGATATAAGGGGGCAAGATCATCAATGATGGGTTGCGTGCCTTCTATGCCTCTTTCCTGTCTAACCGTAAAATGTGTAATGGTATGGCCGCTGAAGGGAATTAACCCGGCAATTTGATTGGCATCGATATGATGTACTTGCAGCCATCTTTTATCCAGGCCCACCATACTCGCCAGATAGCCTCCGGCCGAGTGTCCGGAGATAAATACGGCCCCTGGATCTCCTCCGTATTTCTCAATATTTTTAAAGACCCAGGCGACTGCAGCAGCAGCATCTTCTATATATGTTGGGGCATTGATTTTAGGATATAGTCGGTAATTAACAGCAACAACAGCCACCCCTTGATTTTTAAGCGCTTCTGGGATTTCTTTTTCCCCGGCACTCAAGCCTCCTCCGTGGAACCATACAATCGTAGCAAAGGATAAGGAATCCTTTGGGTAGTATATGTCCAAAACGCAGCGTTCATTCATGTATGCATCTTTAGCATTGATCTCCTGAGTATAATAGGGGATATTCTTTTCCAGCTCATAGGTCATTTCCTGGGCTGACAAAAAACAGCCTGAACCAAGGGCAAAAAAGAAAAAGAATAGTTTTTTCATTGCGTATTACATGTTCATATAGAAAGGACTAAAAGCGGTTAAGTTTTACTTTTTTTCCAGTGGCGTACTCTTTAGTTTAATATTGAAATAAGTGTAAATGCTGGCCCACATTGCAGCTTGCTGAGCATTTGTTGAAGCGGCACCATGACCTCCTTCAATGGTCTCATGGTACAGTAGCGGGTGGCCCATATCCATCATCTTAGCGGCCATTTTCCTGGCATGCCCCGGATGAACACGGTCATCTTTTGTGGAGGTGACAAAGAAGATCTCCGGATATTTTTTATCGGCCGAGACATTGTGGTAAGGTGAATATTCTTTAATGTATTCCCATTCTTCAGGAACATCCGGATTTCCAAATTCACCCATCCAACTTGCCCCGGCGAGTAATTTGGAATAGCGTTTCATGTCCAATAGAGGAGCCCCTGATACAACAGCGTTATATAAATCGGGTCGCTGTGTGAAAACTACGCCGGCCAATAAGCCTCCATTGCTCCAACCGAAAGCACCAAGATGTTCAGGTGAGGTTATTTTTTTTGCAATTAATTCTTCGCTGACGGCATAAAAGTCATCATAGGAGTTTTGTTTTTTCTCTTTCATGCCAGCCTGGTGCCATTCGGGACCAAATTCACCGCCACCTCTGATATTTGCCAGAACATAAACACCTCCTTGTTCAAGCCATCCAATACCTACTCTTGAGTTATAGTTTGGCTGTGAAGCAATACCAAAACCTCCATAGGCATAAATCATGGTTGGGTTCTTACCATCGAATTTCATATCCTTATGATGCACTACAAAATAGGGTATTTTTGTTTGGTCCTTTGACCTTGCGTGGTATTGTTTTACCACCAAATTTTCAGTGTCAAAATATTCCTTCAATTTCTTGAGGGGTTTAATGACAGTTCCTGATACATGATATAGGGTGGTAGGCTTAATGAAATTGCTGTAAATGAAAAAATAATCATTGGATTCATTGCTCGAGGCAACGAGATACATGCTGCCAAATTCGGGTGCGTTTATGCTTTCAGAAGTCCATTTATCTCCTTCAAGCCTAAATTTGAGCAGTTTGTTTTGAACATTTTCCATTGTGTTTACCACAATAAAGTCTTTAGAGGTACTTGTTGAAACAAAGCTTGAACGCTCATCGGGTTCATAAATGGTTTTTACCAGGATATTTCCTTTTAAATTATCCTTGAGGGTAATACTTATTAATGAGCCTTTTTTATAATTTTTTTCGTTGATATCCCAATCTGACTGCAAGAATAGGATGAGTTCATCATCATGAATTCCAGACAGTTGTGCGTCTTTTGGGTAGTTCAATTTTTGAGTTTTATTTCCCTCGAGGTAAAATAGATTACTTTCGAAGGTTGTTATTCCCTCATAAACAAAGAGATGCTGTTTATTATTATGGTTGAATGAAAATGTACCTACGCTTATATTTGTAGTGTCAGTTTCAAAAATGGTTTCAGCCTTGTCAATTGCCGCTCCTCTTTTGAGTATTTTGATCTGACTGGCGTAACCGGAAGTGGTCATGGTCCCGGCACCAAAGTTTCTGGCTACCAAAACATGATCCTTATCGATCCAGGAAACACCTCCCTTGCTTTCAGGAAATACAAAACCATTTTTCACAAATTCTTTGGTTGAAAGATCGAATTCTCTGATTTCATCCTCGTCCTTACCACCGTCGGAAAGAAAGACGAGACATATTTTATTATCAGGTTTTAAAAATCTGGATCCGGAATACACCCATTTTTTACCTTCTTTTTTCGATAACTCGTCGATGTCAATAACGGTTTCCCATTCATTGCTATTATTAATATAATCGCTTTTTAACATTCTTCTCCAAAGACCCCTTTCATGTATGTCATCCTGCCATAAATTGTATACATAATCGCCTTCCATTTTGGCATAAGGAATTTTCTCTTTATCATCAAACACCTCAAGGTATTTTTGCTGAAGTTCTTCATATAAAGGGCTGCTGGTTAAGGCTTTGTCTGAAACTACGTTTTGCTTTTTAACCCAGTCCAGGGATGTTTCGCTTTCAATTTCTTCGAGCCATATATAAGGATCCTGAGCTTCCTCCGATTGTGCATACAGCAATGGGGAAGAACAAAATAGCAAGAATAAAATGGCCAGACTTTGCAGTTGTTTTTTCATGTTGTGGTTTTTTAAAGTGTTGGTTAAAGTCTTATCAAATCTGTTTAAAGGTCTAAACATGATGTTTCTATTCCAAATATAATGTTTTATTGTTTACCATATAATTTATTGTTAGGACTTGACAGGAAAGGAACGAAATAGCTGATTCAAAATTTCAGGCATAAAAAAAGGGTTTGATAAATCAAACCCGATTTATAATCCTAAGATTAATCTTGAGTAAACGTTTTGTAAAATATGATGCTAAAAATTAAAAAAATAACTCAGATTCCATTTGTTCTTTCTACCACTTAATGAGCTCATTTTATTAATTTTTTTCAATGATTGGAAATATATTTTTCCATTCATTTTAATTTTTGCTTTGATCGTTTTCTTTCTGTCGTTTCCGATACCGAAGGCTTCGAAGTCTCTGTCACTTGTGTCAACCAAAATCAAATTTTTCCCCTTTAATTCATCGATAGAATTTTTAACAGACGTATAGTCCTCATTAAAAAAAGTCATGTCGACAAATTTTCCATCGTCATTCTCACTTAAATGTTCTAAAATAGAATATTCCAGTTTCATAGTATTGGGGGATTTGTTCATAAGATACCTTAGTTGCTAATGGGTTGCGTTGACTCCAGAAAAAAAATCAATATTTTGCGATTTTGTTTAATATTCAAGCGTAAAACCTGATTTTTTTTCATTTTTTACTGATACTGATAAGAAAACCTTGGTTTTCAATCTCCGAGGTTTTCATGAAAGAAAAAGAATCATTATGTCGCCAAATGGAAGGAAATGGATTGATTTATTCAATTTTTAATGGTTTTTTGGTGCTTTTTTGTAAAAATACGGATCGTTATTGGATTTTCTTAAGTCGCAGTTTTTGTGTAACATTACAGGATAATTTGAATTTATTATGGATGACAAAATAATTAGGAATAAAGAACTCAATATTTATGAAGCCTTGATTCCTGTATTAGCGCTGGTCGGTATGTTGGCATACAATGTTTATGTTTATGGAGATGATGCGTTAAGTGGTTCAAATCAATTTATTCTTTTACTTGGTGGGTCAGTCGCTGCGGTCGTTGGGTTTTTCAATAAAGTTTCTTATAAAAACATGATTGAGGAGGTGGCCAATAATATAAAATCAACCACAGGGGCTCTTCTGATCTTACTTTTTGTTGGTGCCCTCGCAGGTACCTGGATGATCAGCGGCATAATTCCTACAATGATCTTTTACGGTTTAAAACTATTGAATCCAACCATTTTTTTACCAGCCACTGTTGTGATTTGCGCAGTAATTTCTATAGCGACAGGAAGTTCCTGGACAACTTCAGCAACGGTTGGAATTGCCCTTGTTGGCATTGGAGGTGCCTTGGGCATCCCGTTGGGTATGGTTGCCGGTGCGGTTCTTTCGGGAGCCTATTTTGGCGATAAAATGTCTCCCTTATCAGATACGACTAATCTTGCTCCGGCGATGGCGGGTACTGATTTGTTCACGCATATAAGATATATGGCTTTTACGACTGTCCCAACGATCATAATTACACTGATCGTTTTTATCATCATAGGCTTCTCTTTTGAAACTACTGGAGAAGCAGATACCGAAGCCATTCTTGTTTCAATTCAGGAGGCGTTTCATATAAATGCATGGCTGTTTTTGGTGCCTGCGGCAGTCATTTTCCTGATCATAAGAAAAACGCAGCCGCTGATTGCCTTGTTGATAGGAACGCTTTTAGGCGGCGTTTTTGCCCTTATTTTTCAGCCGGATATCGTGCTTGAAATTTCAGGAGCCGAACGGCTTGACTTTCGTTCAGCTTATCAAGGCATTATGAATGCGATAACCGTGGATACCAGTATTGAGACAAGCAGTGTTGAATTGAATGATTTATTTTCCTCGGGGGGTATGTATGGTATGCTGGGAACGATCTGGTTGATTATCTGTGCCATGGTTTTTGGAGGAGTTATGGATGCCATTGGGGCCTTATCCACAATTAGTGCTGCCTTGTTAAAACTTGCGAGCAGCGTTTTTGGATTATTTGCAAGCACGGTGGCTACCTGTCTGACACTTAATGTCACCGCATCTGACCAATATTTGGCAATTGTAGTTCCCGGAAAAATGTTTAGTAAAGCCTATGAGGAAAAAGGTCTGGCCCCTCAAAACTTAAGCAGAACCCTGGAAGATTCAGGGACAGTGACTTCGGTATTGGTGCCATGGAATACATGTGGTGCATATCAATCCGGAGTATTGGGTGTAGGCGTGGAACAATATTTTGTTTATGCAATTTTCAATTGGCTGAGCCCGATTATGACCTTAATTTTCGCGGGTTTCAATATTAAGATCAAACAACTTACCACAAAGACTACAGCTTAGTATCGAATGGAGAAATTGATTTTAAAGCTGAGGTATGTTATGAAAATTCTTGGCTGTATCCGCACCTTATTACATTGAAATCTTTACTTGTTCCGCACATTTTTCTCCGTCAATGGCGGCTGAAATGATACCTCCTGCGTAGCCGGCACCTTCACCACAGGGGTAAAGGCCTTTGATTTGTATATGTTCCAGTGTTTTGTTGTCTCTTGGAATTCTGACAGGCGAGGAGGTTCTGGACTCAGGTGCATGGACCACGGCTTCATTCGTTAGATAACCTCTCATGGATTTGTCAAATTCTTTAAAGCCCTGTTGGAGTGATTTATGAATAAAATCGGGTAAGACTGTTCCTAATTCAACGCTCGTCGTTCCGGGTTGGTAGGAGGTTTTTGGGATGTCTGTTGATAAATTATTCTCCGTAAAATCCACCAGTCTTTGGGCAGGAACTTTTTGAGTCTCGCCCGCCAGATGCCAGGCCCTTTGTTCAATTTCTTTTTGAAATGCCAGACCACTCAAAGGACCAAATTTTTGATAGGGGGCAAAATCTGATAGTTCCAGCGAAACCACGATACCTGAATTGGAAGTAGGTTGATCCCTTTTACTAGGTGACCAGCCATTGGTGACCACCTCTCCTGGTGCTGTAGCGCAGGGGGCAATTACGCCTCCCGGACACATGCAGAAGGAATAAACGCCTCTTCCATTGACTTGTTTTACAACGCTGTATGGGGCAGGAGGCAGGAACTCTCCTCGTGTAGTACAATGGTATTGAATCTGGTCTATTAACTCCTGTCTGTGTTCAACCCGAACACCCAGAGCAAAAGGTTTGGCTTCCAGATAAACCCCTTTTTTATGTAACAATTCAAAAATATCTCTTGCTGAATGGCCCGTGGCCAATATGACTTTTTTAGCGGATATAATTGTACCATTATTCGTTTCAACCCCTTTAATCTCATCATTTTTGATCAGAAGATCAGTTACCCTTGTGTTGAACAAAATCATTCCTCCATATTGAAGAATGGTCTCTCTGATGGCCTCAATTATTTTTGGCAATTTATTGGTACCAATATGAGGATGGGCGTTAATGCCAATGTCTTTATTGGCCCCATGGGCGATAAGTAAATTCAGGATCTTGTTGACGTCTCCTCTTTTTTTGGATCGCGTATACAGTTTCCCATCTGAATAGGTGCCTGCTCCACCCTCGCCAAAACAATAGTTAGAATCTTCATTTACGAGATGATGTTTTGTGATTGCCGCGAGATCACGCCTTCTTTCCCTTACATCTTTGCCGCGTTCCAGCACAACAGGTCGAAGCCCCTTCTCGATCAGCTTAAGTGCAGCAAATAGTCCGGCGGGACCGGCCCCAACAACAATGACCTCTTCGGATTGATTGACGTCCTGATAATAAGGCAATTCGATTTTATCTGCAACAGGTGCTTCGTTGATATAGATCCTTAGCGTAAGGTTGATTTTCACATTTTTCTGCCTGGCATCGATGGATCGCTTTAAGATCTCCACCTGATTTATTTCCTTTTTATCAAGTCTGATATGCCTGGCAACATGATTCGTCAGTAGCTCCTGGCTATGAGCCGTTTCAGGTGTTACCTGTATCTGAAGTTCTTTTTGCATATATAAACTGTGCGTACCGTTCGTTAACCCAAAGTTTTTCTAATACCTAATTGACTTAGATAAAGAAATTCCATTCCAAACCAAATCTAATGACAAAATCTCTGTAGGGGTAAGTAGGTGCGGAATAATATAAATTTTCACTAAAACCTGAGTTGAAATGCTCCAATTTGAAATATACCCTCATTGTTTTCACTTTAAAATTAACGAAAAAATCAAGTAGGGGGAAGCCTCCGTATTCTCTCTCATCCTGTAAATAAAACTCCGAAATCAACGGATTATAGGCACTCATCATGTATTTGCTAAAATAACTAAACGAGACTCCGGTTTCTATATACATAGGTTTCCCTTTAAAAATGTAGTTCGCATAATAAAAAGTGTTCCGGGTAATAAAATCAGGCACCCTTAAAACGTCTTCCTCGCTATCCACTTTTTGATAAATAAACTGATTGTCCAGGGCCCAATTTCCAAACCGGATCTCTTTACTCAATTTAACCTTAAAATAATTAACTGTCGTGCTGGCTTGCATTGGTTTGGTCTGACCCGTATCATCGTCAGTATCAAAATAGGTATAATTATCAATATTAGTCAAATGCACTGAGGCGAAAATCCATTTTTTAGAGTCGAAGACAAAATCGATACCATTGGTGTTTTCGTTGCTATAGTCATTTTGCCAGTTGTAACGTTTGTAGTCACTCTGATTTAATAAAAAATTAAAGTTTGGGGATTTACTCATGCTATAGGCCCTTCCGCTCACTGTAAAAAGGCTATCCAGTTTAAAACTTGCTGCACCCGAATACGCGTTTCCGGTAAGGTCACCGGTGATTATTTGGGAGGCATCAACATCAATATTGAATTTCTTTAATTGGGTATGCCATTCCCCTCCAACCGCAATACTACTTCCCTCCAGTTCGGGTTCAATTACACCATCTTCGCTGATGACGATACTCTTATAGCTATAACTATAGTTGTAATTATTTACTTTAAATTTAACTTCACCCAGAGTGATGGGCGAATTGAGGGACACAAAGACCTCATTATACATTTTTGAAAATTTCGCATCGTCGGCAATACCTCCGGTATACGCCTGGCCAAAATAAGAATTCGCATTATCTTGATAAAACTCATGATGCTTTCTTTCATAGTTAAACTGGTGGCCTATTTTAAGATCTGAAGGAATCGTTTTTAGACTATCTTTTTTATCCCATAAAATATAAAAATGATCGAAATAATAGCGATTGCCCCTTAACGCATTTTCAGCATCCGTAAAATTAGTCTCCATTCTTGCTCGATCCTTAAAATTAGGGTCAGCACTTTCAAAAGCCTCGATGGATTCATCTGTCAGGCCCCCATTTTGCTGATTGTCCATGTGCTGGGCCACAAGATGTCCGCGGATAAAATATTTTTCATTCTTTGTATGGTAACTCAGCGAAAGCCTTGCTGCTCCGCTTTCAGTAATGGCGTGTCTGTACTTTCCAAGTGACCTGAGGCCCTTATAGGCGATGGCAGCATTGAACTGTTTTGACAGATTAAAGGTGAACATTGCATCGAGCAGGGCACCCTGTTCCAAAACCGTTGACCACATGAGTTCAGTGGTTGGTGTGGGAACGCTGTAATATTTGACATCTTCTACTTCGTAATAGTTAAAATGCTGTGCCCGCGCTCCAATCCTGGGGTACGTTTGCAAGTCGTCAAAAGTATAGGAAAGCGTATTGTAAGATTGACCGGGGTTGTGAAAAGACATATACTCAAAATGATCTTTTCGCTCAACATTAAACTTATAATGCTTACCGATATTTAGCGTAGTATCGATAAATGTTGTGTCCATTTTATAGTCAACAACCTTATAATCATAATAAAAAACCTCCTCACTAAGTTCTACCCTGACCTCGTCGGTATATATCTTTGCCGTATCCCCATATTCATCAACATACCTATTGTCAATCGTATTGAGCTGACCTTCATTTATTTGCGCCATACCCATGCTTGTCAAGCACAAAAAAAATAAAATGGAAAGATTCTTTAACATGAATATTTTTAATTGACGACAAAGGTAAAATTTTTGAGCATATTATTTCATTCAATTTCCTTTGGGTTTCTTATTTTTGAAATCATGAGGAATTATGTTGCAGCTTAAGTATTCTACATATCAATTTGAAGCCGGTACAGATGAGGCGGGACGAGGTTGTTTATCCGGTCCCGTGGTTGCAGCTGCGGTAATCTTGCCTGCTGGTTTCAAACACAAACTGCTAAATGATTCAAAACAAGTATCGGAAAAAAATCGTGAAGCGTTAAGACCAATTATAGAGAAGGAGGCACTGGCCTACGGGGTGTCATTTGTTTTTCAAAAGGAAATTGACGAAATCAATATCCTAAATGCCTCAATTTTGGCGATGCACAGGGCTTTAGATAAAATGGAAACCAGTCCGGAATTTATCATTGTCGATGGAAACCGGTTTAAAAATTACGGAGATATTCCTCATAAGACCATAGTCAAGGGGGATAGCAAATTCCTCAGCATTGCCGCGGCTTCGGTTCTGGCAAAGACCTATAGGGATGCTTATATGCTTGAAATCCATCAGCAATATCCCGAGTATAACTGGGCTAAAAACAAGGGTTATCCAACCCGGGAGCATCGGCAAGCCATTAGAGAGTTTGGGTCTAATAAACACCATAGAATGACCTTTAAATTGCTCCCGGAACAATTGAAATTGGATCTGTAATGCTATTGTTTGCTTATTCGGTGCCTTTTAAACAGGTATGACTTATCTTTAATGTATAATTAATAAATGTTTTTTTACAGATGAAATTTCTCATGGTTATTGTTTTTCTATGTTTCAGTTTACCGGGTTTTCAGCACGGAAGCATGAATGTTAAATCAGGCGAGATTTTTAAAATAGTGCTTGAGTCTAACAGATCGACGGGCTACGGTTGGTATTGGGACAATAAACCTGAAAAATCTATAATAGATTCAGTATATGTGGACTATGTTTTAAAAACCAGGATGCAAACAGGGGCCGGGGGTAATGAAATGTGGGAATTCCGGGCTAATAGAAAAGGAGAACAAATGATTAAAATGGTTTATAAACGCGCCTGGGAAAATGAACCTCCCATAAAAAGTAAAGAAATTTTGGTCAAAGTGAACTAATAATTTTTCTAAAATCGTATCATTGCAGCCTTGAAAAATATGATTCCATGATAAAAAGAACCAAAGCCAGTATTCCGAAATTGATCATCCATAAAATTGGGAATAAATTCAATGATACCAGGAATATATTTTCAGAAGAACCAGTCGTTTTTGACGAGGATAGTTATAATCTGATGCTTTCTTATCTGTTAAAACCTTTTGGCAACCTTACCGAGAGTTTTAGATTTCACCATCATGCAGACATCAGTTTAAACGAGATCAATAGCTATACACAGCGACTCTTTAAGGAGGGAGATTTCTTTAAGGAAGCTTCGAAAAATATTGTGCTGCATCTTTTTGAACAGTCCAACTCTGCTCAAATCAAGACAGGAGACGTTATCGTTGTTCTCTTTGAGGATATTGAATACAATGAGGTGTTTACAAATGCTTTGGGGATATTTAAAATAGAGAGTAAAACCAATTTCTTTCAGACTTATATGGAAGGCAACAGTGTGGATGTTGTGGTGCAAAAAGGCATCAGTACCAAGAAAATAGATAAGGGATGCCTGATCGTCAATTACCAGGATGATGAAGGTCTGGTGGTATTGAGCGTTGATAATAATAATTATGATGCCCAATATTGGATCAAGAATTTTCTAAACATCAAATATGCGGATGATAAGAACAACCATACGCAATCTTATATTGAGATGTGTAAGGAATTTTCCAATGAAGTCCTTAAAGCAGATTTCAGCACCCAGGAACACAGTCATTTTTTGGCAAAGACAGTAGATTATTTAAAGGAGAATGACACGGTCAACATTCATGATTTTAAGGATACTGTTTTTGACGATGAAGATCAGAAAGCGCTTTTTGACGACTATAAAAAATTATATGAGGGAGAGAAGGATGTGCTGATCAGGAATCAGTTTCACGTATCAGAGGCCGTACTTAAAAAGCAAAAGCAAAAATTAAAGACTGAGATCAAACTGGATACGAATATACAGATCAAGCTTGACGTTGAGGCCCCGGATGCTTCGTCTGAATACCTGGAGTTAGGTTATGATGAAGAAAAGAAAATGAGGTATTATAAAGTTTATTTTAATGAGGAAATGAGTTAGACGCTGCCCTTTGTCATTTGTCATTTGCAATTTGTCATTTGCTATTTCTCCCTTACCAACTGCGCCTCGAAAACTTCCTCAAAGTGATTCAATATCAATTCCTTAACTTCAGGAAGAGGCGTTTTCTTATTCAATTCAGCCTCCATCGAGGTCACCGCTTTCCCTCTGATCCCACAAGGAATAATATGGTCGAAATAGCCTAGGTTGGTGTTTACATTCAAGGCAAAACCATGCATGGTCACCCAGCGGGAGGTTCTTACCCCCAGCGCGCAGATCTTTCTGGCAAAAGGAGTGCCAACATCAAGCCAGACGCCGGTTTCTCCATCGCTTCGATCACCCTTTAGCCCGTAATGGGCAATGGTTTTGATGATGACTTCTTCCAGACTTCGCATGTACCAGCGAATATCAGGCTTGAATTCTTCAAGGTCTATTATTGGATAACCTACGATCTGTCCCGGGCCATGAAAGGTGATATCGCCCCCCCGGTTGGATTTAAAAAAAGAAATCCCCTTGCTTTTTAACTCCTCTTCGTTGAGTAGTAGATTGGACAAATCACCACTTTTACCTAGTGTATAAACAGGAGGATGTTCTGTGAAAAGAAAATAATTAGGGGGAATTACTTTGGTACCATTGTCTCGGTTCGCCAATTTAATATCGACAATACCCTGAAAAAGCTCATTTTGAAAATCCCATGCTTCCTTGTATTCTTTTGACCCAAGGTCATTAAAAAGAACCTGATTCATTATGCATATTTAGGGTTGTTTAATATGATCAAGGCGGCAATAACTCCCGGGATCCATGCGCAGAGCGTTAGAATAAAAACGATTACGACACTTCCGCAACCTTTGTCTACAACGGCCAAAGGCGGAAAAATAATGGATAAGATTACGCGCCAAATACTCATATTAAAAAATTATTTGAGATTACAAAATTCGTTAAAATATTTCATTTACATGACGCTTTTTCATTGTTTTCGTTACACACATTTAATAAGAGATTTTGTTTATCAAGGCCTGATCTATTCATTCATTATTTCAATAATTCATTGTATCAATGATTCATTGCATCATTTTTTCATTGATTCCATGTATATTTGCAACCTATTTTTCAAAACAAACAAAGATGCAGTTATCAGAACAGGAAATTGTACGTAGAGAGTCCTTACAAAAACTACGTGATCTTGGCATAAATCCTTATCCAGCGGCACAGTTTCATACGTCTTCGAACGTGAGTGAAGTGATTAACGACTTTGATGCCCTTGAGGGTAAAGAAGTGGTTTTGGCGGGAAGAATTATGAGCAGAAGAATCATGGGAAAGGCTTCTTTTGCCGAGTTAAAAGACGGTTCGGGAAGAATGCAGATCTATATCAACCGAGACGAGATTTGTAGCGGTGAAGATAAGACGATGTACAATGAGGTGTTCAAGAAATTACTCGATATAGGCGATATTATTGGGATCAGAGGCCTTGTTTTTAAAACGCAGGTCGGTGAAAAATCTGTTATGGTGAAGGAGTTGACCGTATTGTCAAAAGCGCTTAAGCCTATGCCGATTGTTAAGGTGGATGCCGACGGAAAAGCACATGATGCATTTAGCGATGCAGAAATGAGATACCGTCAAAGATATGTTGACCTTATGGTTAATGATAAGGTTAAGGATACTTTTATCAAACGTACCAGGATCACCAATTCCATGCGTCAGTTCTTTAATGAGAAGGGGTATCTGGAGGTGGAGACACCCATTTTACAACCCATTCCTGGTGGCGCTGCGGCAAAACCTTTTATTACACATCACAATGCATTGAATATGCCTCTTTATCTGAGAATTGCCAATGAATTGTATTTGAAAAGATTGATCGTTGGTGGATTTGATGCGGTATATGAATTCTCCAAGGATTTCAGAAATGAAGGCATGGACAGGACACATAACCCGGAGTTTACGGTTATGGAGCTGTATGTAGCTTATAAAGATTACCACTGGATGATGAAAATGACTGAAGAACTGCTTGAAAAGGTAGCCATTGATGCCAATGGAACTTCAGAGGTTAAGGTGGGGAAAAACGTTATAAACTTCAAGGCCCCCTACGCGAGAGTTCCAATTTTGGAGGCGATCAAGATTCATACGGGTCAGGATGTGGCAGGAATGAATGATGTTGAATTGCGGGAAGTTTGCAAGAAACTAGGTTTGGAAGTAGATGAAACCATGGGTAAAGGAAAACTCATTGATGAATTGTTTGGTGAAAAATGTGAACATCACTATGTGCAGCCAACATTTATCACGGATTATCCAAAGGAGATGAGCCCGCTTTGTAAAGAGCACAGAGACAACCCTGATTTAACTGAACGATTTGAGCTGTTGGTTAACGGTAAGGAACTGGCCAACGCCTATTCTGAATTGAATGATCCCATTGATCAATTGGAAAGGTTTCAGGACCAATTGAATTTGTCTGAAAAGGGTGATGATGAGGCTATGTTTATTGATATGGATTTTGTCAGAGCCCTGGAATATGGGATGCCTCCAACTTCCGGAATCGGCATTGGTATTGACAGGCTGGTGATGTTCTTGACGGATAATGCTTCAATACAGGAGGTATTGTTCTTTCCTCAAATGAAGCCGGAACAAAAGGCCATCGCATTGACTGATGAAGAAAAGGCTGTTTTGGCCTTGCTTAAGAAAGCAAAGAAAATTGAATTGACGGAACTCAAAACCCAATCGGGATTGTCCAATAAAAAATGGGACAAAACCATTAAGGGGTTGACTAAGAATAAATTAGCTTCAGTCAACAAAACCGATGAAGGTTTGTTTGTGGAGGTTGTTGAATAGTGTACGTCAATATTGTGAACCAAATTGC
>NODE-463-length-14461-cov-4.07323_pt1 | contig 14461 bp, 17 predicted proteins | sample MGYA00139097_ERZ477577 | MGnify/ENA metagenome assembly ERZ477577 | reverse complement strand
CTAGATTTATATCACGCATCCTCCTTGCCGATGGAATCTTTGACTTGAGGAAATGCGATCAAGGTAAAGAGGTTGATTGAGGACAGAGCAATAGCTATTTCGAATCGATTAAAGGCAGTCGCAAGACCAATTGCACCGGTGTTCCAGATGCTCGCCGCTGATGCGGTACCTTTTACCCGCTCTTTTCCAGTGACAATTGCGCCGCCGCCGATAAAACCGATTCCGACGATAATTCCCTGCATTATCCGAGCTTCCCCGTCGGTACTGTCGATGACTGACATCCCCACCAGCATAAAACCACAGGTGACCACGGCAACAAGCGGAAACGTTCGCAGGCCGAAGTGTCGGTCGCTCTTTTCTCGATCCCAGCCAAGTGGCAGCGCCAGAACATAGGCAACCAGAAGGCGGATCAAATTATTACCCACCATCGTATAATCAAAACTGAGCAAATCCATTTTTATCTCCCAGATTTTAGCTAACTATTGCTGAATATAGGTTATTATTTGAACGACATAGGAGGCGTGATGAACGTAATACAGGAACCACAGCCGGGAAATGCAGTCTTTTCCCTATACAACTACTATCAAATTGTTGCTAAAGATGTAACTAGACGCAGGTAATGCAATTCTTGAGCCTGTGGGATTATAAAGGCTCAGCGTGCCGAATAGGTCGAATTCAATAAGAGGGCATTTGAGACATGAAATCCAAAGATACATTTATAGAATCTGATTTTCAAGAAACATATGGTTATCGGGAGGAAGTAAAGATGATTATCTATAATTCTTTACGTAGATTTTCTGCAGCAATCGCAATTGCATTTATACTCTCATCAACACAAATTGCTGCAGCTACACCTTTAGAAAATGAGACAGATGATGTCGATATCAGTGATGCGATATTCGACGAGTTGAGTAACGATCAGGTTATCATGGCACATTGGATCGATGTTATCTGTGAGGACGGCGTGGTGACGCTGAGCGGCCGAGTCGGCAGCGTCCTGGCCAAAGAGCGGGCGGCGCTCATTGCCGGCACTGTCAGAGGAACGAGGGCTGTTGTAAACCTGCTCGATATTGTTCCGCCAGAGCCGGTCAGCGATAAAGCACTCGAAGCAAATATCCGAGAGGCCTGGGTGACAGATCCTGCAACTGACTCATACGAACTCGAGGTGAGTGCCTCTGGTGGGAGTGTGACGATTTCAGGAGAGGTTGATTCCTGGCAGGAAAAACGGTTGTCCGCCATGGTCGCCAAAGGGGTTAACGGCGTTATCAAAATAAACAATGATATTACTATTCAGGATAGTGGCCCGCGAAGTGATTCAGAAATTGTCAATGAGATCGAACAAGCAATCAGATGGGATGCGCTTGTAGACGGTGCACTGGTGCAAGTAACCGCTTCTAATGGCAGGGTCACTCTGAGTGGCATTGTTGGGAGCCTGGCCGAAAAAAGAAGAATAATCAATCACGCCTTTCTTGCAGAGGCCAAAGTCGTTTATACTGAAGCATTACGAATAGACTTCAACCAGCGCAACCCCGATCTGCGGGGAAATAAATACCTGAATCTGAATGATACCGAAATAAGACAAGCGGTGGGGGATGTATTATTCCGCGACCCCCGGGTTGCGCCATATCATCTTGTGGTTGAAGTTGAAAATGGAGTTGTCACTTTGCGTGGTATTGTCGACAACCTCAAGGCAAAGCAGGCCGCATTCAGATCTGCTCAGAATACCGTTGGGGTATCTCGGGTGATTAACCGTCTCAGGGTTCGTCCTGAAGGGGTGTATCTTGATGCCGAGATTAAACACTCTGTTAGCAGAAGTCTACAAAGAGATCCTTTTATTGAACGTGAGCGTATCGTCATCGCCGTCCATGCCGGGGTTGTGGAGTTGAACGGTTCGGTCAATTCCAGTTTCGAGAGATTACGAGCGGAAGAGTTGGCCATGCGGGTCAACGGCGTTGTCGGAGTGAACAACCATATTGCGGTAAACAGCGCTCCGATTCCTTATCCCTACAATCCCTATGTTGATGATTGGTATGCCTCGCAAACTCCGTTTCCTTTTGAACCTGGCAGGCTGAAAACAACAAAGTCGGACTTTGAGATTATACTTGACATTGAAAGGGAGTTGTATTGGAGTCCGTTCGTCGACTCCGATACTGTCCATGTAGAGAAAGTTGAAGACGGGGTGGCGACGTTGACAGGCACCTTTGATTTACGCTCGGAATTTATCGCAGCTACAAAAAATGCGTATGACGGAGGGGCAATTGCGGTTGATAACAAGCTGGTATATCGCGATGCAGAACATTAATAGTGTAACGATTTTCTTGTCTGCCCCTGGTAGTAAGATGTTAAAAAGAGGCGATATGAACTGCTCAGTCAGCTCGATGGAGTGGAATCCAGTGAAGAATAATGTTCTATTTCATTTCGCACCCAGAGATTCAGGTTCGGATAAAAATGCATGAGTCCTTCAATAACGCCTGCAGCATAGTTGCCGTTTAGGCCCAGTAAAACCCCTTCAGCCTGGTATAACACGGAAGGGGAGCTTTGATTTTCGATTATCTCGACAGCTTCCCGGCGGACCTCCTCAGTAGCGTTCCTGACAAGAACTGCCTGTAGACCGCTGGTCAACGCATCAAGATCATTACCGCTGTCGCCGGCAAAAACAGTTTCCAACTCGGTTATCTTCTCCTGTTCCATCAGAAATCTGATTGCCGAGACCTTGCCGGCACCATGGGGCAGAATGTCGAGCAACCCTTTATTTTCGGACTCGTCTCTGCTCCAGATTAGATTGGCCTGTATTCCATTGTGTTCAAGGATCTTGGCAATGGTATTCTTCAAGGTGCGCCCCTGGTCTCCAGACTCGGTGAAATAGCTGAGCTTGAACGTGTTCTGGTTCTCCTGGGGCTGCAGCTCAAAACCCTGGTTATCCACTGAGTCGAGTAGGTCTGCGATATCTTCGTTTTTATAACCCTTCCAATCGCGGCTTATTTGATCGTGCCAGGTTTTAATCAAAGTCCATTCATCACCATCGACTCGGTACAGCATTGAGCCGACATCACTGATTACAAACGCGGGCTGTGGCAGTCCGTAATCAATTATTGCACTTTGAATCAGCCCCTTGTCTCGTCCGCTCACATAGGTCAGACGGATTTGTTGCGTCTCAACGAGACGATTGAGCAAAGGACGTGCAAAGGGAGTTTCCGGTTCACTACCATTGGGTATCAGCGTTCGATCAAGATCACTGCATAAAAATATCATCTTCATATACCGAAAAAGGTTTTTTACCCTCCAGAGCATAATAACCCATCAGGGCGGCAGAAGCGCTCCAGCATTGAGCTCGGTTACCCCCGGCAGTAAAGTCTTTGCCGTTGATGAACTCGGCAAAGCCCCATGGCCGTTCATTCATCTCCTTTTTATTGGCTTGATTGATGCCAGAAAGATACTGACATGCGATGTCCACTTTGCCGCGACGAGCCAGATCAGCCACGTAGAAGCCGGTGAGCATTGGCCATAATCCACCATTATGGAACTCGTACGGCTCGTTTTTGAAATCATAAGAGAAGGTGACCTTGAGTTCCTCCCAATCTTTGTCTACCGGTTTGATGACCGGAGAGAAAGCGGGGATGAGCTTGATTTGATCCGCAGTCAGGTGTTCTTCGATATACCGGTCAACCGTGTCGCGGCGTGTTTCATCAGTCACGTCGAGAAGAGACGCCAGAATGTTGGCAAATCCATCGAATCGATAGCCATAACCATGGGGAGAGAAGAAAGGCATCCAGAAGCGTTGGGTGCAGCGATCGGCTGCAGTCCGGCCTCTTTCGAACAATACCTCATGGTAGACGTTTTCCGGAATCTTGTCTTTTGATCCGAACCAAAAATTATCCCTGATCATCGCCTGAAGAAGCTTTATTTTCTCAATCAGCGCCCGGTCGTGATTGTCAAAACAATGCTTTTGCAGCAGGGCATAGGATCTGAGCGCCTGGAGATAGAGAAGCTGGTCGTAGAGAATGTATCCGCTGTGGATGTATTCATCGGACCAGTCTCCGGTCGCAGGCACATAGAGAAAGCCCCTGTTGTTGAACTCCCAGGCCCCGAGAAGAAAAATTACTTTATCCAGAGCCAGCATCAGGCGCCGCACGAAGTCATGGTCTTGCGTCGCCTGCCAATACTCGGCAACACCGATTATGAACCATAGGTTGGCGTCGACCCTTCCCGCGGTCCCCCCATAGCTGACATTGTTATCTGCAAGCCCAACGTTGCTGGGGACCTCACCATGCGGCCCCTGGTGCTCTGCAAGTGTTTGCAGGGTTTGGCCGAACGCATCCAGCATATCGGGCTCCCCGCTCATTGCAGCGGCCAGGCCGATGATGACTCCATCCCGGCTCCAGATTCTGGCGTAATTGTCATGTTTATTGGGGCTGGCAAGAAACCCTTTCTCAGTGATGCATTCCTGTACCAGGTTCCGGGCCATTTTGAAGCCTGCGCGTTCTGCAACTATTTCAGAGGTCATAGACTTTTCATGGGGCTAGGGTGACATTGGGTCGCTGGTTTTTAAGAGCAACATGAACCCACTTGTAATCATTGTCAGATAGTCATGGAACCCCGTAATCTATTTTTCGGAGATGATTGGCCAGGCTCATGATGTAAGACGATTGTAGAAATTCGTATGTCCTGTATCTTCCTGTGACCATAATTCCACAATTTGTCAATCAATCATTGCAACTCAAAGGGCCTGGAACAATTTGCCATGGACTCAATCTTCGCCTGTGCTGCGCTGCCAATTTCTCAAATAATCCCGGGACAGCCGGCCCGCACCTCTAGGCAGCAGCCCTGAGGGCAGCAAGCCCATCAACTTGTTTCGTAGAGCGAATTTTCCTAATACAAGAGTTTGTTGGCCCGTCATTTGCAAGTAGGCGGTATCAAAGCAGATAAAATCAAAAAAAGATAATTAGGTAGACTGTTCCCGGAATCCTGACTAAAAGGAGGTCTTGTATGGAGAGATTTGAGACCATTATTATTGGAACCGGCACGGCAGGCCAGACTGCAGCAATTGATCTTGCGGCTGAAGAGTACAGTGTCGCAATCGTTGAAGGCAGTGGCAAGCCTGGCGGTGTTTGCGCGCTGCGTGGCTGTCAGGCAAAAAAGTGGTTTTATGAGGTTGCAGAGCTTGTTGCCCGCAGTCGGCACCTCCAGGATATTGGGGTGACAAAACCTCCACGGATACGCTGGCAGGACATTGTGCGGGAGAAAAACAAATTTACATCAAGAGTACCGGAAAAAACGGTGAGTAATCTTAAAGGAAATGGGATCACCTATATCGAAGGAGACGCATCGTTTATTGATGAGTCAACCGTTGCAGTCAAGGATAAAAAATACTCAGCCGGATCATTTATTGTTGCCACTGGCGCTCAACCGATACTCCTACCCCTCGAGGGCAGCAGCCACATGATAACAAGTGACGAATTCCTCGAACTGGAAGCACTGCCGGAGCGGATCGCTTTTGTTGGCGGCGGCTTCATATCATTTGAGTTTGCTCATTTCGTGGCTCGTCTTGGAGAGAATGTTAAAGACATAATTATCCTCGAAACAAATGACAGCGTGCTGTCTGCTTTTGACCAGGATATGGTCCGACAGTTAATGGATGCATCTGAAAGTGAGGGAATCCAGATTCATACAAACGTTTCCATCCTGTCCATAAAAGAGAATGACGGCAGCTATTCGATTGCCTTTGAATCCGCTGACGATCTTGAGGTGGACCTGGTAGTCAATGGGGCCGGTCGTGCACCGAATCTTGAAAAACTGAGTCTTGCAGCGGCAGGAGTTGATTTTTCAAAACGGGGGATCACGGTAGACAGGAACATGAGAAGCTCAAACGCAAACATTTTTGCCATCGGCGATTGTGCAGACAGTATTCAACTCGCCCGGGTGGCAGATATGGAAGCGCATATAGCCGCAGAAACACTCATTTCCGAAAAAAATGGCACGAGTTCTGCCGGTATTGATTACAGTGCGGTACCCGCCATACTCTTTACGTATCCACAGTTGGGAATGGTGGGGAAAACAGAGGAACAGCTGAAAGAAGAAGAAATCGCCTACTTCAAGAGCTTTGATACATGTCTGAACTGGCCGACGTATCGCAGGGTCGGCCTGAAACACTCGGCATACAAGATTCTTGTCGGTATAGACGACCGCATACTGGGTGCGCACGTCCTGTCCGATAATACAACAGGGTTGATCAACACCTTTAAACAGGCAATGATCGATAAAACATCAATTACCGAACTGCGCCGCAACAATGTCATGACACCCTATCCCTCAAGGGAAAGTGATATTCTCTATATGCTGGATCCGCTCATTGGCTGAGACTAGACCGGCAGGCTTTGCCACTGGGCCAATATCTAAGGTCGTTGCTGTTTGTTGACCCTTTCACAGGGACAAGAATACTATGTGGTTTCAAGTTTATTTTTTTGAACCGGCCGCACAGAAAGATACACTTGTTGAAGGGCACTCGATGAAAAGAAAAATTATTCAGATATCCCGTCTCCTATCCGTGTTTCAAAACTGTCTTGAAAGTCCGAACCCCGACCAGTCAAGCCCAACAGGAACCGGCATCTCATGAACCAGGCTGAGGAGAAAAAGCTTCACGAACAATCATCGCCGCAAATTCGGGGAAAAACCTCGGGGCGGACACAACTGGGCATGATCCTTAAAAAACAGGTCTGGCTTCTTGCACTGTTGGCGGCAGCGCTCGTTATCCAGTCTCTGGTTTCAATGATCCAACCCTGGCCGCTGAAGATCGTTTTTGATCACATTATCCTCGATACCCCGGTTCCAGATTCTTATATAAATACTGCCGGAGCGCTGTGGGAATTCATCTCCCGACATCTGCTGGTAATCATGGCAATCTCGATTGTCGTTTTCGCCATGTTGAACGGCGCAAGCCTCTATTTGCAGAACATAATACTCACCAAATTATCCCAGATTGTCGTCCAAAAACTCCGTTTACGGCTTTTTGCACACGTGCTGGATTTACCTGTCACCCATTTTCACACAACCGAACCCGGTGAGATCATCGAAAGAATAACGACCGACACAGACAATACCCAGAAAATCGTTGAAGGGGTAAGCGTGCTGGTCTGTCGAAGCGGTCCAACTATCATCGGTATCACCGTCATCATGTTCCTGGTAAACTGGCAGCTTGCCCTGCTCACGCTCGGTATCGCCCCGATTCTCGCCTGGGCGACCTATTTTTTCGGGGTCCGGATCAAGTCAATTACACGGCAGAAAAGACAGCACGAGTCTGATGTTGCCTCCCTTACGGAGGTTGCCACAAAAACGCATAAGTGGATAAAACTCCTGGAAATGGAGCACGATGAAGTAAGGCGGATGGAGGAGAAAAGCGGTCTGAGCCGCGAGGCCGCCATAGAGGCGGGCAGTCTTCAGGGCTTTTTCGTTTCCCTGACGAATGTGGTCCTGGCTGCCGGGACAGCGACATTGCTTTTCTTCGGGGTAATGTCAATTAAAGATGGTGGAATTACCCCGGGAGAGCTCCTGGTCTTCATGAGCTATCTGCAAAGTCTCTACAAACCGATACGCGAATTCACCAAATATCAGATAAAAATCACCAAGGGTCTGGCCTGCAACGAACGGATAGAAGCAGTTATGTCCATTACGCCCTGCGACCTGGGGGTATGCAACAAAGACAATGCCGAACCGCTTGAATCATTTGAGAGTGATATTGAATTTATTTCCGTTTGTTTCAGCTATGATGGGGATAGAAAAATACTTGATGATATCTCTTTTAAAGTTCGCAAGGGTCAAAAAATCGGTCTGGTGGGAGGATCAGGATCAGGAAAATCAACACTGCTCAACCTGATCCCGAGATTTTTCGACACGACCTCAGGGAGTATACGTATTGATGGCCGCGAAATCAACTCCTTAACCCTGGGGTCGTTGAGAAAACAAATTGTTATGGTTCCCCAGGAGGCTATCCTCTTTCATACGACCATAAAGGAAAATATCGCTCTGGGAAAATTGGGAGAAGCTGCTACGGACTCAGAGATTAAAGTGGCGGCAAAAAAAGCGAATGCTCACGATTTTATTAGCGCCCAGCCCGATGGTTATATGACCAATCTTAAAACCGGTGGTATCCAGCTTTCCGGAGGGCAGGCAAAGCGCATACTCATCGCCCGGGCATTTCTCAGAGAAGCCAATATTGTTCTTCTTGATGAGCCAACCGGCAGTCTCGATTCTTCGTCAGACAGTATCGTGATGGAGGCATTTGATCGTCTGTCAGCAGACAAAACCCTATTCATCTCCTCCCATCGACTGGCTGCAGTGGTAAATGCCGATATTATTCTGGTTCTCGAAAATGGACGGATTGCTGAACAGGGCACGCATGAAGAACTGCTCAAGAAGGATGGAGTGTACGCAGCTTTCTGGCATGAACAAATGGATTCTTAACAACACAGATTCCGGTTGCAGCCATATGTCGAGTTCTGGTTGGAACGTTCTGACAACTGCGCCCGATTTTTTGACATGCGGCCGCTATGAGAATGAAAATATTTCATCAGGCATTCCAGAAACCTGCCGATTGCCTCATGGTAATCGGCAGGTTTCCAGTCTCTTTGGTAAGGTCAGTAAAACACTCTTTATTCTTCCTGTGATATGCACTCTGCAGGACAGGAAGCTATCGCTTCCTCTAGGCAGTCTGCACCGGTATCAGCATTGTCGAGAACAAAGGCTTTCTCGCTTTCTTCGTCAAACGAAAATACTTCAGGACACGCTTCAACACAGGCTTCACAGCCAATACATTCGTCGGTATCAATTACTACTTCTGCCATGATTTTTTTCCTCCTGATAATGGTATGAATAATTTCAGATGGGCAGGAATACTCACCACGCACATCCTTTAGTAGTGATCGTTTTTGCAAAAAACATGCTCAGATGGCGTCTACGAAAAAAATCGCTTGCACTGCCATGTTGTTTACAGGGATTTATAGCAAATAAAGAATGTCTCGATAACCTACTGGGCTGGAAAGTACAGGCACGTTTTTACCAGCCTTTATGTTTGCCTCCGCAGTTATTTATCCAACAGAACGCAAACAGGCGATACTCTGTTCCTTCCTCTACCTCACGGAACTAGACCGTTTTGTCCACCATCATCAGACATAGTCTGACAGAACAGGACTACACACAATCTTTACGGTCGGCCTTGTCGCCTGGAGTGTGATCAACAATATCATCGGCAGCAAAAAAGACAATATGAAGGAGGCGGTGGAAGAGTTGAAACGCGACCGGCAGCGACAGCGTAACTGCGAAGACGTTCTCATTATCGAAAACTGACCGTTCAGGCCAATATCTTGCAAAAAGAAAGACGGGAGGCAGACCGATCGTATCGTCCTGCCAAATCATTCAAACAACAACACGAGGTACTACATGTCTACTGTCAAATGGCATACCAAAACAAGCTACGCACTCGATAAGGCCCTTTCAACGAGAAAACCGGTTTTACTGGACTTATACAATCCCGAATGAATAGGGTGCCAGCAAATGGATGCGGTCACGTATTCAACTGAAACCGTAATGGGTTTTATCGATAAATACCTAGTTCCCCTGCGCCTGAATATCCTTGACGAAGGCTATGAAGGGGAAGAGTATCATACTATCTGGACTCCGGCAACTGGGGTTCTTGATCATGCTGGGATTGAGCTCCAGCGGGTTATCGGATTCTTTTCACCTGGAGAATTCATTGCTGAGATGCATCTTGGAATTGCCAAATATCACCTCAGCGCAGAGAATTACGATACGGCACTGGTCCACCTGAACGTTCTGCTGGAAGGCAGTCTTGAATGTTGTTCTGTTCCTGAGGCTGTATATTTCCGAGGCGTAACGCTCTACAAGCAGAAAGACGATGCTTCCGAGCTGAAAAACGCTTATGAGGAATTGCAGAAGAAACATCCGGACAGCACCTGGGCCAAGCGTGCACTCCCCTATCGCCTGCTCTAGTAGAAGTAACGGTGTACTGGCAGCCGACCGGAGAAAAGCAAATACTTCTCGGGGGTTGCCTGCATGCTCTGTTATGGAGAAGCAGTCTGTCGTTATTGTTGCATGTGGAACGTACAGCCATTTAAAGCAGGTGTGAAATCTCAACAGTGGAAGACTCTATCGTGAACATTTTCATAAGCGGCGGTCTTGGATACGTCGGGCGTCACTTGTCAAAGGCGCTGCTTCAGGACGGCCACAAGGTTACGGCTCTCGGGCGACGGAACAATCCCGCCAACATGATTGACCATGCAGATTTTTCCTACCTTGCTGCTGACACCACAAAACCCGGTAACTGGCAGTCATACATCCCGACCCAGGACGTGGTGATCAATCTTACCGGTAAATCAATTTTTACCCTGTGGACCAAAGGCGTAAAAAAAGAGATATATGACAGCCGTATTCTCACCACTCAGAATATAGCAGAAGCACTGAAAGATGCCAAAAAAACCGTATTTTTCAGTACTTCCGCCATTGGGTATTATGGGGACCGAGGCGACAATATTCTCACAGAGCAGGAACCCCCGGGCGATAGTTTCCTGGCGACTGTCAGCAGAGACTGGGAGCTTGAGGCTATGAAGGTTCCGAACCATGTCAGAGTGGTCATGCCTCGTTTCGGTATTGTCCTGAGCGATGATGGCGGTGCCATGGCAAAAATGCTCCCGGCGTTCAGGTTCTTCCTTGGAGGGCGGCTTGGTAACGGACGCCAGTGGTTTCCGTGGATACATATGCATGATCTGATTGGCGCTTACCGTTTCGCTATTACAGACGGCACAATCATCGGCCCAGCCAACTGGTGTGCACCAAATCCGGTTCCCAATGAGGAGCTGACCCGCAGGCTTGCGGACAAACTCCATCGGCCGGCGATGCTACCTGTGCCGGGGATAATGGTCAAGACCCTGCTGGGAGAATTCGGCCAAACCCTGCTGTGCAGCCAGCGCGCCGAGCCGGCAGTCCTGCAAAAGGCTGGGTACCAGTTCAGTTACCCGAACCTGGATAGCGCTCTAGATGAAATAGTGAAAAAATGACGGTCCGGCAGAAGAACAGCCCCGTCAGGGTAAAGAGGTGAATCAGCGATAGCACGATGGCTATCTCATAGTAGGAGAAAGTGACAGCCATACTGGATCGCCCGGTATTCCAAATATTTGCAGCGCAGCCAGTTCGCTTCGTCTTGTTGCCTCCGGTCATTATTGCCTCGTCTCCGGTGAAACCGATCCCGACAATGATCCCCTGCATCGCCCGGGCCTCACCATCGGTATTTATACTACCGACATTCCCACAATGGTCTCTGGTGGGCTGTGGTAGTATCCTCAGTCCTGTTGCATATATGCTGTCGGCTCTATAGCTTTTTAGCTGCACTGCTTCTGGCGACCTTTCGAAACGTGCCTCAAACATAGTGAGGAGAATGACGAAATGGTGTGTTTTGTCACTTCGTGCTGCTCTAATTCCGTAGTTTATACGTCAATCTACAGTTGATTTTGATCAATTATCAGTACCACCACCCATTTCACCTAAAGGATTGTGTCTTTATGGTAACAAGAGAAAGCACAGAAACAACCGTCGGTTTAGCAAAACAATCTCAGGAGGCAGGTATGGTTATGAAGATGAGAAATTTAGATTCACTAAAGGGCTTTGAACTGGGAGCACAGGATGGGAATATCGGTAAATGCAAGGATTTTCTCTTTGATGACAAGGTATGGGTGATTCGTTATCTCGTCGCCAATACGAGGAAGTGGTTGCCGGGCCGCAAGGTACTGATCTCACCAATTTCGGTTGGCACGGTTGATTCTCTGAGGCAGATCGTCAACGTGAGCCTGAGCAGGGACCAGATCAAGAACGGTCCAGCACTGGACAGTGACGCACCGGTATCGCGGCAATACGAAACCTTCTTCAACAGATATTTTGACTGGTCTGATTATTGGCAAGGTTCGGGAATGTGGGGCGAATACTCGTATCCCCGTTCGATGAAGATAGAAAAAGATTTGCTGGATATTGAACAAGATCCAAAAGCAGGACCCAATCTAAGATCTACGGAAGAAGTGTCCGGTTATCGTATCCATGCCAGAGATGATGATATTGGACATGTTGAAGATTACCTGATCGAAGAAGATTCATGGGCAATAAGGTATCTGGTTATCGATACGAGCAACTGGATACCAGGAAGCAAACGAGTCATTGTCAATCCCAACTGGGTGGACGCGGTTGACTGGGCTGACCGGTCCTTGGAATTGAGGATGACGAAAGAGCAGGTGGAAAGCAGTCCCCAATATGATCCGCAGGTGGGCCTGAACCGTGACCACGAAAAAGCGGTCTTCGATCACTATAACTATCCTTATTACTGGTAGCAGTTTTCGTTGACAGAACGTTATTTCAGATTGCCAAGGCTTATTTAATGGATGGAACATGGTCTGGAAGGATGTACTTATTGGATTCACCGTTGCAGGGATTATTTCAGCATTCGTACCTAATGAGTTTTTTACCACCCTTTTTTCGGTTCAGGCACTGTTGCCCCGAATGGACCCGGTTTTTTGGGCAATTTTAAGCCAGACACTTGTAGGACCAGTTGTTGCCTTTTTCACCTTTATTGGTCGGACTCTGGGCAGGACAGCCACTCTGGAAACCACGATCACGGCGACAGCTCAGCTTCATTAACCGACATTGTACTGCGAACCTTTTCCATGACCGGCATTTTGTGGCTTACCGGAGGCATCCTGATCCCACTGTTTGTAATGGGTGATTTATAACGTTACCGATTCTTCTCGCACTTGATTTTCCGGCTCTTGATTCTCCCCCTGCCTTAGTACTTGAAAACTAACTGGCACATGTTTTGAATGAAAACCTTTACAAGGCCTTTACGGCTGAAAAGAACCATAAAAAACCAAAGACAGAAAAAGACAGCGAGGAGAAGAATGAACCAGTCACAGATTGATGATGTTTTGGCTAATACCTTTAAAAGGTTGGAAAAGGTTATCGAGCAAAAAAAACAGACACCGAGACGGAACAGCAACAAGCAGAAAGCACGAAGAAAAGAACAAAACACTTTAGGTGGTGGGAGTGAAGTTGAGAGGTCCCGGAGTGACGGCGGAATTTGAGTGGATCAGAGACTGCAGGCAGAATAAGTTATGCTCCACTGGAATCCGATAACCATAGATGGAGAAAAACCATGAAGTCAGTACAAAAAATTCTCTGGCCGACGGATTCCAGCGAGTCGGCTCTCCAGGCCTTGGCTGCGGCGGTTACTCTTGCAGAAACCTTCAATGCAAAGATTTATGCTCTACAGGTTGTCGATCAGCTACCCCGGATCGATCGGGTAGGGTTTGCCGTAGCCCCGATGACAACTTTTGATTATCAGCTTTATGAGCAGCGTCTCGTCGCCGCAGCATCTGCAAACCTTAAGAGAACCGTTGCCGGTGCTGTACCTGATTCGGTTGAGACCGAAACTTGCGTAGATATCGGTTCTCCCCGGGAGGCCATCATTGAATTTTCATGTATCAACAATATCGACCTGATCGTGATGGCTACCCATGGTAGAAAAGGCTTCTCTCAATTTTGGCTCGGTTCTACAGCGGAGGCAACCGTCAGACATACTCCGATCCCAACTTTGATCATTCCCATCGCAGGCGAGGAGAACAGTTGAAACGATATCCGATGATATGGTTTCAGGGTTTGTGTCACTCAGATTCAATAACAATAGAAGGAGACAAACAATGAAGTCAGTACAAAAAATTCTCTGGCCGACGGATTCCAGCGAGTCGGCTCTGCAGGCCCTGGCTGCGGCGATTACGCTGGCAGAAACCTTCAATGCAAAGATTTATGCTCTACAGGTTGTCGATCAGATACCCCGGATCGATCGAGTGGGATTTGCCGGAGACCCTGCATCCATGTTTGACTTTCCGCTTTACGAGCAGCATCTCGTCGATGCAGCTTCTGCAAACCTTGAGAAAACTGTTGCCGATGTTGTAACTGACTCGATCGAGACCGAAACTCATATAGAGATCGGTTCTCCCCGGGAGGCCATCATTGAATTTTCCCGTATCAACAATATCGACCTGATCGTGATGGCGACCCATGGTAGAAAAGGCTTTTCACAGTTCTGGCTCGGTTCTACTGCGGAGGCAACCGTCAGACATACCCCGGTCCCAACTTTGATCATTCCCATTGCTGACGAGGAGAACAGTTGAGGCGATAGTCAATGATATGGCTTGAGATTTTGTCCGGACCGGGAGGACGGAGTCCTGTGATACAGGATAAAGGTTTTTCAGAAGCGTTTTACTCTGAATGCTTTCAGTTTCTTTTGACCAGTAGGGTTTGCCGGATCGCACAGAATTGGTTCTGAATTATGGAAGAGGTACAGAAAATAAAAAGAGTACTCGTCACCGGCAGCAACCGTGGCCTTGGCCTGGAGTTCGTTCGTCAGTATCTC